>WNGD01000337.1_pt1 | contig 68010 bp, 61 predicted proteins | sample 5400671 | NCBI WGS metagenome assembly WNGD01 (sample SAMN13153369, study PRJNA577476) | soil metagenome | isolation source: 40 cm soil or saprolite under grassland replicate 2 | place: USA:California | collected 2016-06-15
TGACTCCAAACTTTGCTGCCGAGAGTGATATATTAATGGAGGCACTTTTGCCTGATGGCTAACAGTAATGGAGAGCAGGGACAAAAGACGGATAAAACATGTTTGCACAGCATTAACAAAGATGAATGACAGAGAAAGAGGCGAGAGGTACAACATATGCAGGAACACAAACCACTGCAACACCTTCCTGTGAAGGTATATCGAACGCACGACCACCTGACGGTCGCTGCTCCAATGCCCGGACTCGAACCCGAAGATATCCTGGTCGAAGTCACTGAGGATGGTCAATTAATTTTACATGGGGATAAGCGTGCAACGCTGAAAGATGTTAAAGAGGTACTTCTGGACGAATGGGACGCGGGAGGGTACCACCGAGAACTTACGCTTCCAGAAAGCGTCGATGGTGAGCACTCCAATGTCACCTATGGGAACGGCATCCTGGTGGTGGCGCTGCAGGTTAATCAAACGACAATTCCTGCCCGTATCACGCTAGCAAAGACGAGAACAGCCCATGGTGAATATATTGGCAATACTGGTGGACACCCCCGGGAATGAGCAAGTAATAGATAAGGGTCTCGTGTTTGTCTTGATCTTCTTTGACATAGGGCCTTTTACCGTCATACACTTAAAAACCATATACTTTCGGCAGGAATAGATCGAAGGAGATCAGTATGGCACAGAACTTTCCTACTAACTGGGTAATTTATCCTGGGAATGTGCCGAGTTTGAGACGAGCCTGGACTTTTGCTACTGGAGATGCCATCGAGTCCTCGCCAGTGGTTGCTCAAGGCATGGTGTATATTGGCTCACGAGACCATAGCTTGTATGCCCTTGATGACAGAACAGGTAAGAAGCTATGGAGCTATACCACTGGGAGCGGTATTTACTCTACGCCAACAGTTACTGATGATGTGGTGTATGTCGGCTCTTTTGATACAACGCTCTACGCTCTGGAAGCAAGGACTGGTGTTCCGTTGTGGAGCTTCACCACCAGGGGCGCCATTGAATCCTCTCCTGCGGTAGCAGATGGGGTGGTGTATATTGGCTCCGCAGACCACGTGCTTTACTCCCTTGATACCAGTTCTGGCGACAAAATCTGGAGCTACACAACAGGAGCAGGTATCCAATCCTCACCGGTGGTTGCAGATGGCCTCGTCTACTTCGGCTCATGGGATCACACCTTGTACGCACTCGATGCTACTACAGGCGCTAAAATATGGACATACACTACTGGAGACAGAATCAGTTCCACGCCGGCAGTTGCCAATGGAGTGGTCTATATCGGTTCGCAAGACAATATGCTCTATGCCCTTGATGCTAGCACAGGCGAGAAGCTCTGGAGCTATACAACCGGGGATATCATTCTCTCTTCGCCAGCAGTTGCCAATGGTATTGTCTGCATTGGTTCGCATGACCGCATCCTGCATGTCCTTGATGCCAGGACAGGTAGCAAATTGTGGAGCTACCTTACAGGTGCCGCCATCGTTTCCTCACCTTTGATCGCTGATGAAGTGATTTATGTCGGCTCACAGGACCATACGTTGTATGCTTTTGCCGCCAATACAGGTGATAAACTTTGGAGCTACTCTACCGCCGAGGCCATTGTTTCCTCGCCAGCAGTTGCCAACGGCATACTTTTTGTTGGTTCACAAGACGGAATCCTGTACGCATTTACAAGTGACATGTTATGGAGCTACTCAACCGGTGATAGCATTCAATCTTCGCCTGCAGTTGCCAATGGTGTGGTCTATGTCGGTTCACACGACCATAGAGTATATGCTCTTGATGTCACCACTGGCGATGAGCTGTGGAACTACATTACAGGAAACATTATCTACTCTTCACCAGTGATCCTAGATGAGAAGGTCTATATCGGATCAAATGACCACACGCTCTATACCCTTGCAGCCGGTACGGGAGCAAGACTGTGGAGCTACACCACTGGGGGGAGCATCATGTCTTCGCCAGCAGTTGCTGAGGGAATCGTCTTCGTTGGCTCGCATGATCACATGTTCTATGCTTTTGATCTGAATACAGGTGACAAACTCTGGGACTATGAAACTCGTGGTCGCATTGACTCTTCGCCAGCGGTTGCCAATGGAGTGGTCTACTTTGGCTCAGACGACCACACGCTCTATGCCCTTGACGCCCTCACAGGCGAAGAACAGTGGAGCTACGAGACTGGAGATGCCATTCGATCCTCCCCCGTTGTTGCTGATGGAGTGATCTATGTTGGCTCACGAGACCACACGCTCTATGCCCTGGATGCCCTTACAGGTGAGGAAAAGTGGAGCTATAATGCTGGGGATATCATTGATTCTTCGCCTGCAGTTGCCCTCGCGATAGTGTATGTTGGTTCGCATGATCATAGACTGTATGCTCTTAATGCAAATACTGGCGAGGAACGGTGGAGCTATTCCTCAGGAGGGATTATCGACTCGTCGCCAGTGGTGGTGAATGGGGTGGTCTATGTTGGCTCACAAGATCACGCACTATACGCTCTGGAAGCACAGTCAGGCAAGAAACTTTGGAGCTATACAACTGGAGGCAGCATGATCTCCTCACCTATTGTGGCGGATGGGGTTGTCTACGTTGGTTCGAATGATCACAATCTATATGCATTCAACCAGACGCTTATCCAAGCGAATTGATGTTTAGGCTCATTCGGCCCCGCAAAACGCATTAGCAGATGTGAGGAAATCCCTGCTCTTATGCTTTGCCGAGGTACCTTTACATTGTTGAAGACCATTGACTAACATTCTCAAAGGGGATGAATATCATGCAGAATAGCATTGACAGATGTAAACGATTACGTAGACTACACGATCGTCTTATCGAGGAGCTAAGGTTATTGAAAGAAGGCGAGCAGGAAGAGGAACGTGAGGGCGTGGTAAATCCTATCGAGACGGTCAACATCATAAAGAGTCTCCAGGAGACGCTCAGCACGGTCAACTATGAACTACAGAAGTGCCCTGATGAAGACTAGCAATTAATTATGCAACTTTTCCTTGCCATAGTTCGTGCTAGGTGCAGCGCCAGAAAAATGTAGAAGCATTTCAAAAAAGTTTGCTACAAGGAGAATGAGCTATGGCAATACAAGGTCCGCAAGATCTCTTTTTATACAATCTCTGCGCCATGTACGACATTGAACAGAAACTGGTCCAGATGCTACCACAGCTGGCTCAGGAATGTCCGTATGCTCAGGCCAGGGAAGCTTTCATGCTGCATGAGCAGGAAACGCGTCAGCATATTCGCAATTTGGAACAGTGCTTCCAAATCCTTGGCAGCCAGCCCATGGTGCTGGAGAATCATACTGTCGCTGGTCTCAAAGGAGATCACGACACTTTTCTCCAACAGCAACCACCTCAACCGGCCTTGATATTATTCGATCTAAATGCTGGCTACCAGAGCGAATGCATTGAAATTGCAGCCTATCATAATCTGATAGATACAGCGAACAACCTGGGGCTGCAATCATGCACTCAGCTCTTGCAACAAAACTTACTACAGGAGGTGGAAGCCTCCAAGAAATTAAGTATGCTCGCTCATCAGTTTGGTGAGCAACAGATCCAGGCAACCCGGGCACCGGTATCCAGCCAGCCAATGCCCAGCCAGCCCTACACGGCCGGCTCACAGATGCCGAACCAGCCCTCCGGTACAGCCAGTCCATCGATGCCTGGTACCTCGCGAGTGCAGGAGGGAATGCAGGTAGTCGGATCGGACATGGAAAGTGTAGGACGCGTCCGAGATGTTCGCGAGAATGATTTCCTCGTTGATATATCAATGCAGCGTGACGTCTACGTGCCGTTCACCGCTGTTCAAAACGTGGATGCAGATCGCGTAGTACTCAACATTCCGGCTGGTCAGGTCAATAACATGAACTGGCCCAAACCTTCAATCACCTGAGTATAGGTGCTGAGTTAATCGTGGGTGAGGTTTCCTTTGGTCCCCTGCGCAGCGTTCTTCCGGACATCATCTATCAATAAATGCGTAATACCTTCTTGGTATGCCCATACTTTCTTCCCCTGCATCATTGCTACCAGTGGTGTAAAGTCCTTGGGAAAGGCACTGAGCATATCCAACTCACTTGTACGTGCAGGGATGCCATCAGATCGTAGACCTACTTCGTAGGCGTCGGTGTCAAAGTGCCAGGGATGGCAACGACCGGGATATCGTGTCGTCAAATATGCAGCAATCTGTATCCCTTTCACATCAAAGTCACCGCTATAGTGAAGGCGATGGTTGGGAGATGCCGCCAGCAGTAAATCGAGCAGGTTCATTGCCGCTACGCTAGGCCAGCCTGACGTACAGACCAGTGTAGGTAGTGCGCTTTCAGACCGCAGCGCTGCAATAATCTCTTCAAAAACCTGGGGATTTTCTACGATGAAGATGTCTGGTTGTTGCGGTACAGCACTCTGCCACTCAAGTAATTGACGCAGAGGAAGTAACAGTACGCGCCCGCCTGCTGCTTGTGGAAGTGGATCAGGAGTACCATCGCGATAGGTAGCGCTGGCAAGATTGAACACTGCTACGTTGGAGGAGATCGTATCCACAAGGAGACCCGCCTGGCTATACAGGCGTAGCTCCTGCTTGCGATCCTGCCTGGAAGTAGATGTAGACAAGATATTGATAGCAGGTGAAATATCTTCCATCTCCTCTATCTGCTCATCATCAGCAAAATCACCTGTTGCATTGTCCTGCTGCTTTCTCGTAAGATCATTGAGAGCAAGCAGAAAGAGACGACCGGTTGCTCTATCAGGATCGAGAGTATGGGGATCGCCGCTTGTGCGCTGGGCAAACAGTGCTAACCGTTCAGGTGCATCAGGGTGTGGCAACTGGTTAAGTAGTTTAGCAATGTAACGTACCTGCCCGAGTTGTCGTTCCTGTTCCTCTTCTGACATATTCTTGTAACGCGTAAAGAGCCATGCTTGTCCGTGTAAGCCTTCTTGTAGCCAGTATCGGCCTCGCGATTCTTCAGGAAGTTCTGCGGTGATAGACGCCAACTCCGAGCGAAATCGTGTTTGACGTGCAGAGCGCAGAGCTCGCTGTTCCGCGCGAGTGACAAGCGCCCGGCCAGGATAGTAGGCACGAAGCAAATCAAACAGTGTGCAATTAAAACTGTGCTTGAGTGTCTTTTCGACATCTGCCAGTCTTACCCTGATAGTTGTATCAGCATAGAGTGGCTTGCCCAGGAAGCTGGCGATGTCTCGCCGCTCATTCAGCGTGCAGTCCTGTAGAATTACTTGCCCTCCTACCTGGCCTACCTCAATGTACTTGTCATACAGCCTTGTTACCAGGCGGGACAGCCCAGCCTGGGTGAAAAATGTGACGGCTTTTTGTGCGTTCTGGTCATAGGTAGCCATCTGGTCGTTCACTTTAACATCCCTTATTGTAACCGACTAAAGCGACTGGCTATCGCTCCAGAAGGAAGCTGAAGCTGTAGCAATCGGCGATCCTTTTTCATGGATCATCAGGTATCTCGCACAGGCTGGTATCTTTGCGCCTGTGCCGCTGATGTGCGGCCCGGTCATGATCCACTGGAAATCCTGTGAGACAAGAAATTCCATAATACGCTGCGTATTAGCGACACTCACCTTATCAAAAGCTTCATCTAAGGCAAGCAACTTTGGTGCTCCTGGAGCGGCGCTTCTATAGAGAGCGCCCAGGGCTGCAAAAAGCGGTACGTAAAGTGCGAAAAGCTGCTCTGCGCCGCTCCGTGTACCGGCCACGCGGTCAGTCAGGCGCTGGCGTTGCCCACCAATAGGTGTGACCAGGACATCAAAGTGGAACCATTCGCGGTAATCGAAGACCTGTTCCAGCGCGTCCATGAAATTTATATCGGCGTTTTCCTGTTGGCGTAGACGTACTGCGTCGATTTCCTGGCGGAACGCGCTCATCAACATTTCTGTCTCTTCTACCGTCAGTGCTTGCGCCGGCTTACGCAGCAATCTGTAATGTTGTGCGAGGTGACTGCCTAATTTTGTCAGGTCATACTCCGCTGGAGGTTTCCATTGGAGAGCATAGTGTTCCCCAATCATGGGGAGACCACTCAGCACTTTATTGATTTGCTGTACCCATTCCTCGGCCTCAAAGATGGCTGTACGAATCGCCTCGGCAATTTCATGGAGCAGGAAATCCTCAAACAACTTCGTTTCTTCCTGGCTGAGCAGCATCTTCTGCATCTCTATGCGCTCACTCAGTATTTCAAGCAGTTCGACTGTTCTACATTTGCTTTCGTTCAAGAAGAGTACCAGCCCCTGGTTGTCCAGGTCTGGCCCATATTCAAGTAGGATAGGTTGTTCGCGATTGAATGTGTGGGAGAGCGCATTGTATGCATCCCGGTAGGCCCCCTCCAACTGCTCCTTACGTACGGGAATGTCCCCTTCGCGTAGAACGCCGAGTAATCGTTGGGCGGCACTGACATAGCTGCCTTCTGCAACCATCTGTTGCGATACTGCCAATTCTGCCACCGGGTATGCTGCCAGCAGATCAACAAAGCGTGTTTGCTTTTCGCTGCGCTCTTGCTGTGCCTGTTGTAAACGTTCCTCTGCTTCTGTTAGCTGATTTTCCGCATTGTTGGCTCGCTCGTCAGCACGGATAAAATCGGCTTTCGTCTCGTTAAGCTTCGCAGTGAGTAATTCGTTTTGTAGACGTAGTGTGTGTAATCGCTCGCTTAGCTCCTCGGTATTGGTGTATTCAGCGATACGTTGGAGTTCTTCTTCCTCTGCCTGTGCTTGTAGCGCTTGATAGCGAATACGCTCATATAACTGGGCAACATTCGTCTCATTGATTGCTGCGTGCGTCTGTGCTCCTCTCGTTTGCTGGAACTCTTCCCAGCTATGGATTAGGCCAGTCAGTTGCGTTTGCAGCGTTTGCGCCTGATTTTTGAGTTTGAGAACTCCCAATAATGCGCTCTGGACATGCTTTTGATCACTGGCAAAGATTGCAAGGCCATTGCTTTCGCGCTCTAACCTTGCGACTAGGCTATTGTAAATCTGTCTTGCTTCCTGTGTCTGGAGACGTGCTTTCTGATACGTATTTCTGCTGTCATCCAGGACCATTTTTGCCTGGTCAAGTTCAGCAAAAATCTTTTCTAGACCACTGTTGGGTAGTGCCTTGCGTAACTGTGCCTGCTTCTCCTGTATCTCCGCTAACTGCGCTTCATAGTGCCTGGTGCGCTGCGTAAGTTCACGCAGTTCATCGTCGAGCTGCGCTTGCTTCCGTGCGATTTCATCAAGCTCGCGTTGTCGTACCCGTAATCGCGTGGTTTTACCGATGCACTGAGCTGTTCCGCCTCCAACTCGCCCGGTGAGTAAGCCATGCGTCCAGGTGCCGTCGTTATTGAAAGTAAGCCTTGCTTTATCGATAGCTATTTCGTCTGACAAGCCCTTCTGTGCAAGAGTTGTCAAAATTGCTGTGACGATTGGTTCCCAATCAAGTCCATTTCCATCTGCTGAGTCATTCACAGAAGCATCGAAGCGCAGTCCATGGAATCTCGCTGTATTACGTCCGTTTGTATGATTCTCCACCTCTGATGCCGCGGTGAGTGGTACCCCTTTGCTAAGCGCTTTGATGCCCTCAATATCCAGGCGGCAATCGCTCAGTTCTTCAGTTGCCAATAACGCATCAGCAGCGGCTACTTGGGAGGGAGCCACAACCAGTGCGTCGAGGAGGCCAGCGTCCTCTAACATGTATTCAATGCGTCCCGCCTCCTCGCTCTCACAATCGATATCAGGTGTAAAATCAAGCAGCATGTAGAGTGGGAGGGCGATGATACCTTGCTCAGCGAGTTTTGTGCGTGCAAGGGTATGGCGCGCCGGGCGTAAAGGTGTGAACTCTGGTTCGGCCAATTTCAGCTCGTAAAGCGTCTTGACTTCTTCGATTTCACGTATCTTCCCCCCTTGCACCACCTGTAACTCATTCAATTTTGCCTGCCCCTGGTTTGTAGCCTGAATCAGTTCGCTCTCAAGTATGTCAATCGCCTGTCGGTAGTGGTTCAGGGCAATGGCGCATTGCTCTACCACGCGGCCAGGTAAAGCCTCATCTTCTGCTACATCTCCTTGCACCGCCATCGTTTCCTGGAGCAATTGCAAGGATTCTGGCGAAGTGAACTGCTCCAACATTTTATTGAGCAAGAGTAGGGCTTCGTGGAAGCGATCCTGGGCGGACTGGAAGTGGTTGCGTACGTGATCTAATTCCTGGAAGCGCGTCGTTTCAAGATTGCGTGCATGCTGTACGTTTGTTTCCAGTTTCTCTCGCTGTCGATGGAGTTCTTCAAGATGACGTAACCAGGCAATACGCTCTTCTGATTGAACTCCTGGTAGCGACGTTAGGATCAGAGGTACTTCTGGCGCGGATGCAGTTTCAGTAGACATACTGCCAATCTGGTGGAGCGCCTCTCCTAATTGCAAAGCTGCAACTTCCCAGTAGCTTTCCTCTGCAGCCAGGGAGCACAGTTCTCGCAGGTGTGCAACACTCTGAGCTTTCATGTTATCAAACCGCACCCGTTGGCGTTCCAGGCTCTCAACACTTGCTCGTGCTGAATGGCGTGCAGCAACCAGGCTTTGTTCCTGCAGGTGTGTCTGTGCCTGCAACTCGCGTGTACGCTCTCGCGCCACCGCCAGTTGTTTTGCAACTTGGAGTCCCTCACTTGCCTCCAGCACCTTGATCTGGCCGCTCACCTGGTATTGTTCTGCCTGTAGCGTTTGTATGCTTTCTTCTGCTTTCCCGCGCTCATTTTCTGCCAGGTGCAGGTCTTTGCGTAGTCTGGTCACACGATTTTGCGCGCTATCCTCTACCAGTTGTGTGCCGCTATATTCGCAGGCCGCCAATTGGGCTTTACTCAGAGCGAGATGCTGCTGTGATTGGTGCAGGCGCTCAGTAGCGCTATAAGCCTCCTGGATGCGTTCTTTTTCTGCCTGTATTGCGTCAATACGCTCAATAGTGCCTATCACGTGGGACGTCGTCTCACCAGAAAGTTTACGCAGTGATTGTTTGAGGTAGTCATGTACCTTTGAAAAACTCAGTTCGCTGCTCAAGTTTGGACGGCGTAATATCAGCAACAGGTTAATTAGTTTCTGGAAGTTTTTGGCATCGTCAAAACCGAACAAGTAGCGCGATACCTGGCGTTCATACTCGGCCTGGGTGTCGCAAATAATCCCATGCCCCTCTAATTGTTGCTTAAAACGGGCATGATCAAAGGCGCGCTTATCGTGCTTGCTACCTGTTTCATAGACGGTGTGGAGATCGTATCCCAGGCGAGAGCCATCGGTAATCAAAAAACGCAATGGACGTATACGGTCGCTGGCATTGATATTGCCTGCAAGACTAATGCCGATGGTAAGGTAGCGCGACTTTTCATACTCTCCATTCTCCCAATGTTGGCGAAGTTCCGGTGCGATGGGAGGATTATCAGAGTCGCACCACTCGAATTCCAGGGCGATGTAGGAGGTGCGCCTCTCATGACTATAGGGCGTGGCCGATTCGCTGCCACCAAGCACGTAGTACTCCATATGCCGTTCACGGCCGCCGAAGGTATCGAGGCGATTAGGACGGAGATCACCATCCAGAGCGAGTGGTAATGCTGCTGTCAGGACCGTTGATTTTCCAGAAGCATTCTCCCCTGCCAGGAAGAGCCGTCCATGTGGTATCTCGAATTCTTGCAGTCCATAGAGCCAAAAGTTTGTTAAGATGATGCGGCGTAGACGATAGCCGTGTGGCCCTCCTAACTGGGCCTGTAATACCTCGACAAACATCTCGAGTTGATGTTCCAGTGTCTCCTCTGATGCTCCATTTAGCGATGTAGACCATTCCGTAAAACTATCTAGTGTATATTGCATATGTTTCTTCCTCTTCCCTGGTGACCTCTGCGGCTACCCTTGTTCTGACTCGTCCATCCCGGGCAATGCCATGCTCATAGATTTTGGTTTATTCGCTCCCGTTTGCTTTTGCTCCTGCCCTGCTTTCTCATAGGTAGCGCTGTAACGGGCGGAAGTAGGCAATATCAACAAGTTCCCTGCATCGTCGGGTCCCCGCAAGAGACCAACCTGGCGCATCTTTTTGTAGACATCGTTCAACAAACTGCGCGTACTTTTGCTGCGAGCTTCATTGCCCCAGTTCTCGCCATAACGTTCACGCAGAGCATAAAACAACGCGTTCATGTCCTCCGTTGTTATATGCACGCATCCATATGTATCAGGCTTTGGCCATGCACCGGTGGTAACTTGCTCTCGAATCGCTGTACACATGAGTAAAGCCATTTGATCACTGGTGCCAAATGGAGTAAGGCTTGTGACTGGCCCTATAGACATACCACTGGCTCGCACTACACATGCATAATCACGTTTAACATCCAGTAACCAGCCGTATGTTTCAAGCAGTTCGTTGGCTACCTCGTCGGCATGTGCCAACAGTTCAGCAAATGCCTCGGGATCATCGTATCTCAGCAATACAGGGCCAAGCAGCAATGCGCGCCATGCTCGCAACAAGGGCCTGATACCCGCTATGGGAAAAAGATCCCCTACGATATCCTGTAGTCGTGTGGGCAGGAGCATTTTTCCCTCGTCATTGAGATGAGCTGCAACCATCGTCAGCAATTGCGGGTTGAATGCTGAAACGAGAGAACGTATCACATCGGTGAACTCATAGAGTACGTCGGCATCTGCAGTCTGCTCAACCCATTCTCTCGTTTGCCCATCTACCAGTTGCAGCCCTCCCAGGTCTTCCAGGTATTGCAGGGCCCGTTGAATGCTATATCGATCTGCCGGTCTGCGAAAATCGAAGGCTGTTTCACCCTCAATGCTTGAAAGGGATTGCTCTTGAATCTGTTCGGCCAATTGCGAAAGTAAGAATTGCTGCTCATTGCCACGCCCGCTAAGTTGGCGGTTTTCGGCATACCAGAGAATCCACGTGAGACAGGCAAAGTCTCTTGGCTCCCTCAGGCGGTCATAAACATAACCGGGTGTGATTGCGCTGAGTTGACGTACCAGGCGAAACACGGTCGCGCTGCGTTGAATACGCCAGCCTGTATTCTGGTCATGCCAGCTCTGCAAGGTGTAATAGTGGCGATTCACCAATCGAAACAGATCAACTTCTTTTGAAAGGATAACTTCTCTTTCCATCAGTGCCACGTGCGCCTTCATCAATTCGGCCGTGTAGGTGCGCTGGTGCGATGTTACCAGGCGATTGATGCGATCTGGTGTTGATGAACCTGCTGGCTCTTGAACCTCAGTCCCTGGCTCCTGAGTTTTTGCTACTTCAGTTTCAGCATAGGTTGCCAGAATTTCACGATCTTCCATCATGCTGATCTCCCCTCTACTTCCTCGCGCTGTAAACAGTAGCGTGGTAGAAGTATGACTCCATCCGATGCGCGGAGGGCAGTGTATGTTTGCTCATCAGGGTTGAGCAAGACAATTACTGAACCATCCGGTGCCCGATATTGGCTGCGTGCATCGCCCAGGCAGCTATCAATCACCATCATCATTACAGCTCGCTCTTCAGTGGAGATTTGCTTGATCGTCCCAAGATCAAGATACGCTGTAGTGAATAGCCGGGCGAAAAGCTGGCGTTCCTGCCGGAGTTTTTCTTCGTATTGCATGACCAGCTTACGGATGATCGTGCGGTTATCAATCACCGGGTCTTCCAGTGGATGTTCGCCGCGATTAGCTCGGCTGATCGGTCGCAAGCGCAATAAGACGGTTGGTGGTTCTTGCCACACATTGCCTTCTTTTGCATCATATGCTGCGCTTGGTGTGCCCGCCAGGCTTTCTGGCAGGTGAACCGATAGTAGATTGGCGAAAGCCAGGCTGAAAAGCTGCTGCGCTGTTTCACCATTTTTTGCCTTTAACAGTTGCTGAGCTAATGTATGCAGGTTTGCCGCGTAGTTGGCATTTGGGCGAGCCGATGCCGCCAGTACTGACGCGCGACGTACAACCTTATCCACCTCGGCGAGTGCGTTACGGCGGAAGGAATCGGCGTTTTTCCCCAGGGCAAACCAGTTCATCAATGCTTCTACCTGGTTAAGTGCTTCTTGGAGTAGCTCTGCCTCGGTTGACTTGTTCTCAAGAGTCGGCGCAGGTGGTTCAAGATGTTGTGCTATGATTTCAATCAGGCGCGCTTTCTTCCCTGTTTCGCCCCACTCAGAAAGTAGTGTGCGAATACGACGACTGTATTGTGTCAACGCTTGGGCAAAACCATGGACGTATGCCACGACCGCTGCCTTATAGGCCTGGTAAGCATCGAAGTCAGGGCGACCTTGCTGCGCGGCTTGAATCATATTGGCCAGGTATTGGGCGGCTTCACGCGCCATAGCATTCCATATCTCGAATGCGCGTTGCCACTCCTCTGCCATTTCTCGACTACGTGCAGGTGTGAGTTCAGTTGGAGACAACTGTAAACCTTCGTCAAGCAGTTGTAGCGATTTCCATAGGTGAGGCAGGTCCCCCTGGCGTAATGACCCTTTGCCCATACTTGCGCGGGTCTGCTCATCGAGAAAGGTCTCGATGGCGATGGCTTCGGGTGTTGCTTGATAGAGCAGAGCCGGTGAGAGGAAGCTGGCGATGGAGGTTGCTCGGCTTGAGTCATAGATCGTGGTAATATTCCCCCATTCTTTGAGGGCCGCAAGGTCGTTCTGACATTGCTCAAGCGTGTATTCGGCATCAATGGTATCTCGTACCGCGTCACGCACCTCCTGGGCAGTGAGTTGGTAACGGTACAACTCGCGGTGGCATTGGAAGAAGAAGCGCATAATCACGCGATACCAGCGTATGCGATTGGAATTGACCAGGTAGCTGAAAATCACCAGGCGGTCAGCAAGGTTAAAGACGGAAGGAGACGAGAGACGTTCAGAAGTAGCGGTTATCCCTGAAGTTTGATTATCAGGTAAATGAAGAACAGATCCCCCCTCTTTGGTGCCTATTATATTGTTGATCTGCTGGTTAGCATCGGTCATATACTTGCTCTCCAAACACTCCTTCTATGCTCTACCATATGTTACTCTCAAGAACTTCATGCTATTGTAACACGCTGTGTGCTTTCATGCGTAGTCTGTGGCACTTATTGACTCCCCGAAGTACCTCACTGCAACATTCTTCTTGCTACTCGAATAGGTGGAAATTATGATGCTGTCTTCTTTGGACTGCCGATAGCCTATCGAGCACCCATGTGTGCTACTTCCACTTGCCAATATGAAGAAGTATCGCGTAATCTATCTAGGGACCAATAGATAAACAGTAGTATAACGACCTCTGGATGATGTTCGGGTGGTGGTTGTTTCGGTAAGGAAAACAGGCTGGAGAGCCTCGAAGAAGGAGGACATAAAGATGTCTCATACTTTGACTTCTATGACCACGTTGGTTATCCTCATACTGATTGGTGTGACTTTGTCCCTCGTCCTAATCCGTATGCAGCGGACGTTCAGAATACGATATCTTGAGCGCTTTCGTCCAATGACGGAGTTCTTTCAAGCGAAAGGTTACTTTCATGAACGCAACCCGCAGGCTTCGAGAGTTGGTGGTAGCTGTCTTACGACCAAACGCAACCGGTATATGATATTGATCGGGAACCTTGCGCTGCTTTTGGTGTTAGCTGGTTGCAGCAACCCTCTGGCTCCCTCGAATACAGACAGGGTTGATTCTACTCCTCTAACCCTGCCACCTAGCGCGACGACCTCCCGGGATCCAGCCGTGAGCAGTTCGGATTGGACCACTTACCACCGCGACAATACCCATACAGGCTACCTGGCAAACTTCACTGACCCACAGAGGCTCACGCGCGCGTGGAGCACACGTTTGGATGGTGCCGTGTACGCCGAGCCACTGGTTGTTGGGGGGCGCGTGCTAGTCGCCACCGAGGGAGACTCGCTGTACTCCCTGGATGCAAACACTGGTCAGGTGCAATGGCATACAAAAATCGGCAGCCCAATTCCGCTCTCACAGCTTCCTTGTGGGAACATTGATCCGCTTGGAATCACTGGTACACCTGTCTACGATCCGGCAACTGGCCTGGTCTTCGCTGTTGCCGAAGTGGGCGGCCCCACGCATGTGCTGGTGGGTGTTGATGTCAAATCGGGCCAGGTGAAGGTGCGTCGCGTGGTCGATCCAGCAGGCACGGATCCTACGCCTCACCAGCAGCGTTCTGCCCTTGTGCTCTCAATGGGCATGGTGTACATCGCCTTTGGTGGCCTGTATGGTGATTGTGGTAACTATCATGGGTGGGTGGTCGCCTCACACACGAACGGAAGCGGGCCGTTACTCACTTACCAGGTCCCGACCACGCGCGAGGGTGGCATCTGGGCGCCTCCAGGGCCAGCGGTTGATGCATCTGGTCACCTCTATGTCTCGGTGGGTAATGGCGAGGCTACCTCGGGTGCCTGGGACCACAGCGACTCAGTGCTGCGGCTCTCGCCGACGCTACACCTTGAGGATGGTTTCGCTCCCCAGCAATGGCAACAAGACAATGCTGGAGACGCTGACCTTGGTTCGATGGCACCGGTATTGCTGCCAGGAGGATTGGTCTTTGCCGATGGCAAATCTGGACTCGGCTACCTGCTCCATGCTAATGCCCTGGGAGGCGTTGGTGGTCAAGCCCTGGTGCAGTCTGTCTGCCATGCCTACGGTGGGGCGGCCCTGGTTGGCTCAGTCTTGTTTGTGCCCTGCACCAGTGGGCTACAGCAGGTGAAGGTCGGGCCTGGAGTTCGTCTAACACTCGGCTGGCAGGCTCCTGGGCAGGTAACTGGTTCACCTACCGTGGGCGGACACACGGTCTATAGCCTCGACCCTGGTGGCACGCTCTATGCACTCGACATAAATAGCGGCAATGTGCGTGCTACCGTGTCAGTGGGTGCGACATCGCGTTTCGCGACCCCGACATTGTCCAGTGGTCACGTGTTTGTGGGTACACTAACGGGGGTGGTTGCAGTGGCAGTGTCATGATCAGGTAGGCTATCAAGAACACGAAGTGAGCAGATGATGATGTACGATCGTGCAAAAATCGAGAGCTATGTCGCTGCTGTCCCGAAAGCTGAACTGCACGTCCATCTCGAAGGGGCTATTCAACCGGCGACGCTCTTAACATTGGCGCAGCACAACAGCGTGGAGTTGCCCGTACGCACTGTGGAGGACATGCAACGCTGGTTTACCTTTCGGGATTTCAAACACTTTGTGGAAATTTTCTTTACCATCTCAAGTTGTCTTAAAACTGCTGAGGATTACGAGTTAATTGCCTATGAGTTCGGTGCAACTATGGCTCGACAGCATGTGTGCTATGCTGAGGTAACGTTCTCGGCCAGCACCCATTGCTTCTCGTTAGGGATTCCTTTCGATACGTTCTTTACTGGATTGACAAATGGGCGCCTGCGAGCACAGAAAGAATTTGGTGTAGAGATCCGCTGGATCTTCGATATCGTACGAGATATACCAGATGAAAGCCTCAACCGTCGGCGCGCTGAGTATACCTTAGCAGTCGCTTTGGAGGGGATGAGCGATGGTGTAGTTGCACTGGGACTTGGAGGGGCGGAGATCGGCCATCCACCTGAGCAATATGCGAAGTGGTTTGAGAAAGCCCGTGAAGCAGGATTGCACAGTGTTCCTCATGCCGGTGAGACGGTTGGACCCGCGAGTGTCTGGGGTGCTGTACAGGTTCTAGGTGCAGAACGTCTCGGGCATGGTGTGCGTTCTATCGAGGATCCCCATCTCATGGCATATCTGGAAGAGCGACGCATCCCATTGGAAGTTTGCCCGACCAGCAACGTTTGCCTCGGCATCTTTGCGCAAATGAGTAACCATCCCTTACCACGCCTCTATGCAGCAGATATACCCGTCACCATCAACTCCGATGACCCGCCCCTTTTCAACACGACTTTGAATCACGAGGTCGGGTTACTCTTCAATGACTTTAAATTCGATGTCAACACAGCCAACGATATCCTGCTGAATGGCGTGCGTTACAGCTTTCTATCCCTGGAACAAAAGCAAGCGATGGAGGCGATGTTTCGGTCCGAGATGTCAAAGCTGCAGCAAGAACTGGGACTTTGAAAGGTGTAAGTACCCAGCCATGAAGTGAGATCACCAATCAAAGGGTCATCGACTCATAGTCACACGCCCAGATCATACAGCTGCTCAAACTGGAGATTCAAGTCGTTGGTGACCTGCCACATTGACATCAGTGCTCTGCGCACGTTGCGAGCCACGCAAGGAGGCAGATCATCGTGCCGCGCCGCGCTTTTGAGGGATTCATAAATATCGAGCAGTTCCTGCTCGCGCTCTGTGAGAGGCCTGCCCAGGAGGTCGGTATTCGTTGCAGTCATGATCATCTCTCCTTCTATTTAGCTAGTACTGAGCCACAGGTCGCGCATCTACCAGGCGCTTGGCCTTGAGTTCAAAACGTGGCAGGTAGCCATGATCCATACGTTCAATATTGAAGCGCAGTCCCTCGTGTGCATTTGACAGGTCTTTGGCAAGCTTCTTGCCAAGCTCGGGCCATTCTGCCTCATACCCAGGCTTGATCTCCAGATTGATGGTGATCTCGTCCTGGAGGTTATCTTTGCGCCAGATGTAGATCTGAAATTCGTCTATAGCGCCATACTCGCGGACAATCGCCTCCACTGCTCGTGGATAGACATTGGTACCACGGATGAGCTTCATATCGTCCCAGCGACCCCGGATACCACCATCATAGATATCCCAGGTGCGCCCGCAGCTGCAGGTGCTCGCAGGAACTTTCATGACCATATCTTTGGTACGGTAGCGAATGACAGGGATGAAGCCCCGGCCAAACGAGGTCACCACGCGCTCACCAAGCTCGCCATAACCAACTGGCTCATCGGACGCCGGGTTGAGCACCTCCTCGATAAAGTGATCCTCGATAATATGGGTTCCACCTGGTTGATGGGAGCACTCAAAGATCATGATTGTGCCAAGCTCTGTCATGCCCGCCGTATCACCACACTTTGCGCCCCACGCTTCTTGCAGTTGCTCTTTTACGGCTGGTATGGAACCTGCCGGCTCACCAGAACAGATAACCTTGTTGACATTGCTTTCTTTCGCCAGGTCGATCCCCATTTCCCTGGCTTTTTGCCAGAGGTGCAGCGCATAGGTAGGCGTAGAACAGACAGTGGTGGCACTCATCTCGATAATCTGCTTGATGCGGCTCTCGGTGGTTTGCGCCCCACCGGGAATGACCAGCGCCCCCATCTTCTCACAGGCGTAATGTGCTCCCCAGAAGCCTATGAAAGTGCCATAGCCAAAGGCGAAATAGACAGTATCTTCAGGCCGGATACCAAAGCCCCACAGCCCATAGCACCACATCTCGCTGATCCAGTCCCAGTCCTTCATACTGTCCAGTACGCGGATGGGAGTACGTCCAGAAGTGCCCGAAGTGAGGTGGTAGCGGATAGCGTTGATCGGATCAGTAGCTACCAGATCGCCAAACATAGGCTTTTCCATCAACGAGTCCATCCACTCTTCCCTGGTCATAAAGGGAATGCGGCGGATATCATCCAGGGTTTTGAGCTGCTCAGGCTTGAAACCAGCGGCATCAAATTTGCGACGGTGGAAAGGTGAGTTCGCATATGCCCACTCACACATTCGGCGAAGCTTGAGGAGTTGCAGCACATGCAATTCCTCGCGGGGTAGGGTTTCGTTCTTGGGATTCCAAAATTCAGAATAGGCCATACTTTTTCTCCTCCTTGAGCAGTTGCCAGTGATTTTAAAGTGCGATGGCAAGGGACCGCTTCGAGTAGTACGACTCACCACCGATGGACAGATTATCTCAACCGCGTCCTACTAGTTCGCGGGCAATAATAATACGCTGAATCTGGCTGGTCCCCTCATAGATCTGCAGACCCTTGATATCCCGGTAATAGCGTTCCACGGGATACTCGTTGGAGTAACCACGATTGCCGTGCATGAGCACCGCTTCCGATGCAGCCTTCATTGCCGCCTCTGTAGCGAAGAGCTTGGCGATCGAGGTAGCTTTTGTTGCGGGTAGCCCCTGGTCTTTCGTCCATGCTGCGCGGTAGACAAGTAGGCGTGCTGCTTCTACATCGGCCGCCATATCAGCCAGCGTTGCCTGGATCATCTGGAAATCAGCGATGCGCTGGCCAAACTGGCGGCGCCGTGTGGCGTAGGCAATACAGGCATCAAGGCAGGCCTGCGCGACGCCGACAGCACCAGCAGCTACACCTAGCCGACCACGATCCAGGGCGGACATAGCAACTTTGAAGCCTTCTCCGGGAACACCGAGCAACGCGCTTTTTGGCACCCGGCATTCCCTGAGATCGATATAGGCGTGTTCCGATGCGCGGTGGCCTAACTCCTTGCCTGGCATGGGCATTCGATGGAATCCAGGGTTATCAGTCTCGACGAGAAACGCGCAGATACCTTTATGACGAGCGGCGCGGTCCCTGCTCGCAAAAACGATGGCGATATTGGCGCTGGTGCCGTTGGTGATCCATATTTTCTCACCATTAAGGACATAGTAATCGTCTACTTCCCGTGCGGTGGTTTCTATACTGGCCACATCAGAACCGGCGTTTGGCTCGGTGAGAGCATAGCAACCAATCCACTCTCCAGCTGCAAGCAGAGGAAGGTAACGGCGCTTCTGCACCTCGGTACCCCAATCACGTATACAAATGGAGACAAGGCTCGTATGCACGGTCAAGAAACCACGCACTGAGGAATCAACTCGCCCCAGTTCCTCACAAAGGAGTGCATAGCTTACATAGTCCATACCGGACCCGCCATACTCGGGCTCAATTGGTCCCGCCAGGAAACCCAATTCACCCATGCGTTTGACCAGGTGTAAAGGGAACTCGCCTTTCTCGTCAGCCTCGCGTGCCACTGGCGCAACTTCTTGCTCGGCGAACTCGCGTGCCTGCGCTTGGATGCGTTTTTGTTGGGATGTTAACTCGAAGTCCATGAGTAACTTCCTCTATTCGTCCGTGCCTAGAACCGCTAGACCTTCTATCTCAACAAGTGCTTCGTCTTGAAAAAAGCGCGAAACCTCGAACAGGGCCATCGCCGGGTAGTATGTGCCAAAGAAGGATCGATGCACCACGCCCAGCGGTTTAAGGTTAGCAAGATAGTCCTCCCTATCACGGATAAAAATATTCAATTTAGTAATATCTTGCATCTTCCCACCGGCCGCTTCGACCACGGTTTGAAGATTGCGCAGCGTTTGCTCATACTGAGCTACTAGATCGCCCGGTGAGGCAATCTGGCCCGCCGCGTTGCTGCCCGTCTGCCCGGCTAAGAAGAGGAGGCGTCCACCAGTCACAAGGATGCCGTGACTAAAGCCAGCAGGACGCGCCAGGGTTGGTGGATTGATGATGGTTTTTTGCATGCCATGATCCCTACCTTCCAGTGAACTTGGGCTTCTCTTTCGCCTTGAATGCCTCGTAGAATAGCCGGTGATCGTCTCCCATGAGCATGAGCGCCTGTGCCTGCGCCTCGGCCTCAATGGCAGAGACGAGGTTCATGCTCAGCTCATGGTTAATCATGTGTTTGGTCATCGAGATAGCAAAGGTGGGTCCCTGGGCGAGTCGTCTTGCCCACGCGTTTGCCGCGGGCAGCAAATCGTCGTGTGAGACCACGCGATTCACCAGTCCGTAACGTTCAGCAGTGGCAGCGTCGATGGTGTCTCCGAGCATGAGTAACTCTGAAGCGCGACCCAGCCCCACAACTCGCGGCAACAGGTAACCAGCTCCCATATCGGCTCCGGTCAGGCCCACCTTCGTAAAGAGGAAAGCAAAGCGCGCCTTCTCAGAAGCGATGCGCAGGTCAGCAGCCAGCGCGATCACAGCTCCGGCCCCTGCGGTCATACCATTGAGAGCGGCGATGATCGGCTTATCCAGCAATCGCATATTCTGTACAACTGCCCCGGTCATGCGTGTGAACTCGAGGTGGCCCTTCATATCACGCTTGAGTAGTTCACCAATAATCTCGTAGACGTCTCCCCCTGAGCAGAAATTGTCTCCCACCCCGCTAAGCACAATAGCGCGGACCGCTTCGTCGTAGCGCATACCTTCAAACAAATCTCGAAGCTGGGCGTAAACCTCAAAGGTGAGGGCATTCATCACTTCTGGACGATTGAAGGTCAAAGTTGCAATACCATCACTCACCTCGTAGAGAAAGTCGTAGCTCAAGACAGTAACCTCCGTCCAGAAAGTTTAAGGTTGACTAAATAAAAGCCGTACTGTAATGTAGGGGCGATCCCTTGTGGTCGCCCTTCTACACTCGCTCCACAATTCACGACATTACGCCTCCGCCATCGATGTTGATAGCCTGTCCTGTGATACCCTTGTTGATATCCAGTGCCAGGAAGACCACGCCCGCGGCAACCTCTTCCGGCTCTATCAGGCGTTTCTGTGGATTCGTTTTTTCCAGTGCCTCTCGCGCCTGCGACTCGGGCATTCCAGTGCGTGCAACAATATTACTGATACTTGCATCGGTCATGGGCGTATTCACATAACCAGGGCAGATCGCATTGACCGTGATATTGTAAGGTAGCAATTCAACAGCCAGGGCGCGTGTGAGACCTAGTACACCATGTTTCGCGGCCGTATATGCTGCGATATAGCTGCCGCCAACCCTGGAGGCGATCGAAGCGATGTTGATGATGCGGCCATAGCGCTGTTCTATCAAGGAAGGCACGAAGGCCTTAGTGACAAAATAGACGCTGGTCAAATTGACGGAAAGCATGCGGTTCCAGAGTTCATCGGGATGGTTCAAGAACTTGTGGCTGCCGGCATTGCCAGCATTATTGACTAAAATATCCACGCCGCCAAGTCCCTCGCTCAGGCTCGTTGCCATATGCTTTACCTGCTCAGGATCCGTCACATCACATGAAACCGCCAGGCTCTGGCGACCCATTGCCTGAATTTCGCTGACAAGTTGTTCAATTTCGGCCTGGGTGCGGGCGGTCACAGCCACATTTGCCCCTGCTTCTGCCAGCGCTAAGGCGATGCTGCGGCCCAGGCCTCTTCCCGCGCCTGTGACTACCGCTCGCCGTCCAGAAAGCGTGTGATTGCTCCCAGTTGACATAAATAACAATCCTCCAATCGCGCCTTCAAAAGAGCGAGAGATTATCCTGAGCGACTGCTGGTGCGGCCCAGTACTGATCATTCAATTGTGGCGGGTTCATGATGCACAAGTCAGCGCGGCCAGCAGCTAAAATGGTATTAACTTCGTTGCTGGTAGTAAGATAGCCGCCAACCATCGTGGGAATACCGGCCTCGTTGCGTATACGGTCGCTCAATGGCGTCAGGAATCCACGCCCATAGGCAGGTTCGCTATCTACTATCGTTTGGCCTGCTTCTACCGCGATTATATCACACCCATGCGCTTTGAGTATCCTGGCGACGATTATCGCGTCATCGATGTCAAAACCTCCCTTCACGCAGTCAGTGGCCGAAATAGCGACCGAAATGGGCTTATCCTGGGGCCAGGCGGCTCGTACAGCGTCAAACACTTCCAGGGGGAAGCGCATCCGATGTTCCAGGTCTCCACCATACTCGTCAGTGCGCCGGTTGGTTAGTGGCGAGATGAAACTTGCCAGCAGGTAACCATGTGCGAAGTTGAGTTGTAGCAAGTCGGAACCTGCTTCATGTGCCAGCTGGGCAGCATGCACGAAATCATGACACACCCGGTCCATATCGGCTCGATCCATCTCTTTGGGCACCTGGCTACGTGGCGTATATGGTATGGGTGACGCTGAGAGCAGCGGCCAATTGCCCTGGCGTAGTGGCCTGTCGAGGCCTTCCGTCCTCGGGCGAGTAGAACCTCGCCGTCCGGCGTGATTCAAATGTATGGCGACTCTTGCGGGTGTATGGGCATGAATAAACTCAAAAGTATGTTTCCACGCTTCAACATGGCTCCTATCGTACATACCGCTACTTTCCGGTGTGATGCGCCCATCAGCAGAGATAGCGATTGGTTCAGTTAAGACTAATCCGGCGCCACTAAGCGCTGCAACCTGCAACTGCCTGGTATTTGTTTCGCCCGGCTTACAATTCCGCGCTGAGCGGGAAGAGAGTGGCGATAAAAGGAGCCGGTTTGGCAGGATTAAGGCACGCAAACGCATGGGTGTAAACATGGGCGATGGTGAAAAAATTGGTCGTGTGTGAACCTCGGATGAACGCTCATCTGCGAGAAGAGTGTTGGCTTTTAACGAGGCCCAGCGATCAACCATATCACCAAAGCGGGAATCGCGGAGCCGGAGGTCATTGTAGGATATTCTACCGCTGCGTGTGAGCAGCTGAAAGGTAAACTGCATTGGGTCGAGGGAAAGGTAACGCTTGATTGTTTCAAAATAGGTCTGGCTTTCACTGGCAGCCTTTTGAAAAACCTCGACAACGGGTTTTCTCTCCAATTCATATTCGTTCAATGCGGCTTCGATGTCTTGGCACTGTTCAAGAGCGCTGGCAAGCGCAATGGCATCCTCCATCGCCAGTTTTGTTCCCGAACCAATGGAGAAATGGGCGGTGTGTACGGAATCGCCAAGCAGCACCATATTCCGGTAATGCCAATGCACTGTTTTGAGCGTAGGGAAGCTGATCCATTTCGAATTATTTGACAGCAACGCGGCTCCATCCAGGTTATCAGCAAGAAGATGCTGGCAGTATGCAAGGCTCTGCGCCTCATCAGCTTTATCCAGGCCAGCATTCAGCCAGGAGGCCTCGTCGCACTCGACGATGTATGTGCTTGTCCTGCCGCTAAAGGGATAGGCGTGGACCTGAAATAGGCCATGCTCATTCTCACGGAAAATGAACGTGAAAGCATCGAGCACCTTCTCTGCTCCGAGCCAGATGTACCTGGCCTTGCCAAACTCCAGACTGGGCTGGAAACTCGCTGTATGAGTTTTGCGCACAATGCTATTCAGGCCGTCGGCGGCAATCAATAAATCATACCCGTCAAGCTCAGCAAGATTGTTTATCTCACAACTGAAATTCAGGGTGATACCGAGTTCACGACAACGATTTTGCAGGATGTTCAGCAGGCGCTTGCGTGAGATGCTGGCGATAACATGCCCTCCGCAACTGATCTTCTCCCCGCGATAATACACGTCGATGGCATCCCAGATCACGAAATGGTCAGTGATTTGCTCGTACGTTTTATAATCGGCTCTCTGGAAAGAGCCCAGTGTACGGTCAGAAAAGACGACTCCCCAGCCATAGGTGACATCTGCTGCATTACGCTCGATGATGGTAATATCATGCAAGGGGTTGGCCTTTTTAATGAGCAGGCCGCTATAAAGTCCTGCCGGTCCTCCGCCAAGAATAACAATTTTCATCCAGCCCTCCTGCCTAGCCCACATAGTATCTTAGCAAGCTGGTCGAGTTGAGCGAGTTCAGGTACAGTGGGAAAGAGCACTAACTCATCACATCCTGCCTCTTCATAGCCTCGAATAAACTGAGCCACGGCTTGAGGGCTTGTGAGGAGTCCGGCTGCGATCTTCTCTGCAAAGGGCCCGGTGAAAGTATAGTAATCCCTCAGATAGCGATAGCCCGCCTCTAAGCTGGCGTCATTGCCAAGCGCGAAGTAGCCCTGGGCCCAGAGCTGCGGCTTACCGGATCGCCCAGCATCGCTCCACGCGGCGTAAGCTTTGTCCGCTGCCCGGGCAAATACCCTGGGAGGCCCGCCACCGTGCACATAGCCATCAGCGTACCGGACCATGCGAGCGTATCCCTGGTCGCTCAATCCCCCAACTAGCAGGTCGGGGCCATCAGGACGAACCGTTTTCGGACCCATGTAGCTTTCCTCCCATACGGAACGCAGCGTGGAGAGTTGCTCCGCTAGCCGCTTTCCTCGACCTCGAAAGTCAACGCCCGCAAAGTCATAATCTTCTTTGCGCGCGCCAACTGCCAGTCCCAGCACCAGCCTGCCATCAGAGAGGGCATCAAGCGAAGCAGCAGTTTTAGCCAGAATAGCGTTATTCCACAGGGGTCCAATTATGATAGTAGTTGCGAGTTTGACACGTTGAGTGACACCTACAACGGCAGCCAGAGTTATCAGCGGCTCATAGCTATCGTAGACTAGCCGTTCAAGCACTCCCAGACTGGAGAAAGGACCTTCATCGGCTTGGCAGGCCCATTCAATAATGAGGTGCCCTTGTGCTCCCGGAACAGTGCTGGGCAGTCCTACTCCGACTTGCATACACACAACCCCTTTGTTGGTTGAGAGAAATATTGTTAACTTGGGCTAAGTATGCAACAAAGATGATGCTATTTCAAGCATACTTCCAGATTAGCGAGTTCATCATTGACATATAGAACGTTCGTTCAGTATAATTAACGTATGCTTACACAAGTCATACCCGACACTTTGACTAAACTCGCACAATTGGGTGACACCACCCTCTACGAGCCGTCTGGAGACCAACCCCTGACGGAGCGTCGGCGTGTGCCCTACCAGTCGCACAGTCTTGCAGAGTGCATCACGAATGTGGTGACACCTAAGGGGAAGAAGCCTATACTCAAGACAATGATGACGACTGCCTGCGAGCGCAACTGCTTCTACTGCCCTTTTCGCGCCGGGCGCAGCAAAACTCAGCGCATGACCTTTTCCCCGGGTGAAATGGCAGGGGCTTTCGATACACTACAACGCGCTGGTCAGGTACAGGGCATGTTCTTGTCCTCAGGTATCATCAAAGGTGGCGTGACCACACAAGACAAAATCATCGATACCGTAGAAATTATTCGCAGTCGATACGACTACAAGGGCTATATTCACCTCAAAATTATGCCGGGCGCGGAGTATGAGCAGTTGTACCGGGCGATGCAACTGGCAGATCGTGTGTCGGTCAATCTGGAAGGGCCAACACAGGAGCGATTGAGCGCACTTGCACCCAAGAAGGATTTCATGGGTGAACTGCTGAAAATGTTGCAATGGGCAGAGGAGATAAGGCGCAATCATGCCCACGAGAAACTAGCTGGAACGGTGACACAGTTCGTCGTGGGCGCAGTAGGCGATACCGACCTTGAATTACTGTCCATCAGTAACCGGCTCTATCAACAGATGGGACTGACCCGCGCCTATTATTCGGGTTTCAACCCAGTTGAGCAGACGCCTTTTGAGAACCTGACACCTACAGACCCGCTACGCGAGCACCGGTTGTACCAAGCCAGCTTTTTGCTTCGTGATTATGGCTGGAGCGTTGAGGATTTGTCGTTTATGGAAGATGGCAACCTGCGAACGGATATTGATCCCAAACGGGCATGGGCTGAAAGGCACCTGCGCTCTGCCCCGATAGATGTAATGAAAGCAGATCGTGGACAATTGCTGCGTGTTCCTGGTATTGGACCAGTGGGTGCCGATGCCATTTTGCGCGCACGCCGCCTGGGTCGTCTTACCGAACTCTCCCACCTGCGTCAACTCAATATCCGCGCTCCCGAACAAGCCGCTCCTTATATCCTGTTGAACGGCTATAGGCCAGCTACACAAATGAGCTTGTTTTAGCATCTTCTAGAGAACAAGAGCCATCTCATGCAACTCGCCTAACTCACCTCTCAGTAGGACTGGTTCATCAACCAATCTTCTGCCTCTGCGTACAATGCCTTGATCAGGTCTGGCCGGTCATCGCCGGGAAGAATCGGGTCGATCTCTTGCCCAATGCTCTGGAGAATGTAGCCGACTTTTCCCACCTAATGATATTTGGGCTAAATAGTTATAATACTTTTTCACTTTTTCATCTGGGTATCGAAATATCCACCGAAGGCCGATGAATCGGCCCCTATGGCTGTCCAGATTATTTTGTGAAATACCATAATAATCTGAACTATTATACAACCTCGCCTGTCCATGTTCAAATCTAGACCGCTCACCTACTCACGCCGCTCCACACCTCGTTGTCTACGTTGGTACGTAGACTCACAAGGAATGAGGAAATCCCTTGCGTTCAGTATTGATTGTCACACCCATTTTTCCCACATCCCCAGGGCTTGTGAATGTTCAGGAGGTGGGGGGGCAGGAGGAGGGCGAAGGGGCGCCGGGTGGCGGCGATCGCCCAGGAGCGGGTGCGATGGATGAGGGTGAGAGCCAGGTTGCGCAAGGCCGCCAGGACCTGCGGGGCGTGGCCGTTGCGCAGGCGCGAGCGGCCCGAGCCTCAGGTCACGTCGCGCACCGAGTGCCGCCCGTTCTCGATGTGCCAATGGGCGCGCACCAGCTAAGCCGGGTCCGCCGGGCCTGGAACCGGCAGTTCGCCGACCTGTATCGCTTCCGAGCCCGGTTCGGTGAGAAACGCGGCACGCATCGTGGCGTCGATCGCCACTCCAAGGCGTCCGCTAAGGCAGGCTAGACCTGCTCTCGCTTGACGAACTCAGCCGGTCGGCCAGGAACTCCTCCCAGGTCCGCCGGCCCACAGCTCGCTCGGGGGCCAGGTTGGCGCCGGCCCGGAACGCGCGTGCGGCCTTGCCTGGCAGCCAGACCGGAATGATCGGCCGGTGCTTGCCAAAGGCCCGCAGGTACCCGCGGAGCAGCTCGGCCATCTCATACACTCTCGGCCCGGCCATGTCGGGCACCAGCCCGGCCGGCGTGCCAAGCGCAAGTTCCACGAGCCGGGCCGCCACCTCGCCGGTGTCGACCGGCTGGAACCGGAACCCGGCCGGGACCGGTATCACCGGCAGCCTGGCCATCTGCCGCGCTACCATCAAGATCCCGTCATGGAACTGGGTGGCGTGCAGCGTCGTCCATGGCAGGCCGGAGTCGGCCACGACCCGCCCTGCGGCCAGCTTGGACGCGAAGTAGCCGAACATGGCGCGGTCGACGAAGCTTCCAACTGGGATCCGGTCGTCCCCGACGACCGAGATGTACACCAGGTGCCGCGCCCCGGCCCGCGACGCTGCCCGGACCAGGTGCCGTGCCTTGTCCTCGTCGCCCTTGGCGCTGCCCGCGCAGTGCACGATGATCTCGGCCCCCTCCACCGCGGCTTCGATCCCCTCGCCCGTGGCCAGGTCAGCCTGCACCCACTCCGCGCCCGGCCAATCCTCTCCAGGTCTGGCCCGTCGACTCATCCCACGCACGGGATACCCTGCCGCGCTCAATTGCGTCACAATCAGGCGGCCCAGCGCTCCCGCGCCGCCTGTCACCAGAATATGTTGCATAGTCTTTCCTCTCTTGTTTCTCTTTGCTTTGCATGCCTCTCTCTCAGAGGCTCGTACAGGAGACAAGAGAGCACGGGCAGATGTGACACTCCTCTGTTTGTTCTCTGTCCTGATATGGCCTATCAGTGTATTTCTGGCCAAAAGATACGATGTGCCATATAACTACCGATGAGATTATGAATGAAGCGGCTCTAGAAGCCCCCTCTACCTCACCGCTGGGTTCTGCAGCGCAATAAGAGACACACAATGCAGAAAATGGCTTCTGAAGACAAAGAAAAACTGTTGGAGCTGTAGAAAAAAGAAAGAAGAGCAAACTCAGCCTCAGTTATCTGGCACGTCGTACTTTTCGTCAGGAATACACCGACCGGCCATATGGGCCTACAATAAGACAGAAGGAGATATGTGAGCAATGGATGAATCCATGCGAAAGGAGAACCAGGGAGAAGAGTTCGAGCACTATCGCGTGCTGCTCTTTTCCATTGCCTATCGGATGACTGGCAGCGCGAGTGACGCGGAGGATCTGGTGCAGGAGACCTATCTGAGCTATCAGGCCAGCGAAAGCTCGGAGATTGTCTCTCTGAAAGCGTATCTGACCACGATTATTACCCATCTGGCGCTGAATTATCTGAAATCGGCCCGTGTCGCCCGCGAACAATATATTGGAGCCTGGCTGCCCGAACCTATCCTCACATCGGAGGACGGTGGGTTTCCTCTGGCAGACCTTGAGCAACAAGAAGCGCTTTCGCTGGCCTTTTTACGCCTACTCGAGGCTCTCAGCCCGCCAGAGCGCGCCGTTTTTCTCCTGCATGAAGTTTTTGATTACCCTTTTAGCGAAATCGGGGTGATGCTCTCGAAAAGCCCGGCCAATTGCCGCCAGATCTTTCATCGAGCCAGGCAGGCTTTGCAGGATAAGCGCGCGCGTTTCGACCCGGAGCCGCAGCGCCAGCGCCAGCTTCTGCTCAGTTTTCTTTCCGCCAGTCAGGCCGGGAACATGGCGGCTCTGACCAGTCTCCTGGCTCAGGATGCCATCTCCTGGACAGATAGTGGCGGCAAAGTGCAGGCGATCCTCAAGCCTATCTGTGGCCAGCAAGCCGTGGCGCGTTTCTGGCTTTTCTGGCTGGGCCCGGCTCGCAAACATCAGCGGCCTCTCACCTTGACGTTGGCCGAGATCAATGGCAGCCCGGCCATCTTGTACTGGGAAGAGGGCAGGCTGGCCATGGTCATGAGCCTGATCCTGAGCGCCGTGGGCATTCAGGAGATCTATGCTCTGCTGAACCCGGAGAAACTAGCCTATCTGCAAAAACAGCTCTCCAGCTCCAGAAGACGAAGCAGCTTTGAGTCCTGAACCAGTGAGGGCCACCGTACTTGTTGTCTTGAGCAAGTATGCTCCAGGAGTGGGCATATGAACATTTCTAAGAGATCCACGAAATCCTCCCGCTCCGATTTTCAGATGCATATGGTTTCCTGGTTCTCTCTTCCCACGGAATGCGCAACGAGTTGGCAGCAAGCGAGCAGCATAAAGAGAAAAGAGACTTCTCATTGAGAAAGAAACCATAACTTCTCTCAAAAGGAGGTCTCTCTGTGTATGATTCAGGGTGGACAAACCCATACACATAGAGCTATTCGTAGCGTTGGTGGACCCGGATGAGGGGACGTTGCCCTTTGCGTACCCAGACGCGCCTGATGACCGGCTTGAGGCCAACCCGATGTTCATCCATCGCCCACAGCTCCACCTGCGCGTGAGGATGGGCGCGCTGAATCTGCTGGATCTGTTCGGGCAGCTCGCACTTGAACGCTTCTTGCTGGGTGAGATCGGCCTTGTGATGACGAGGACGGGGGATCTGGAGCGAGAAGCCCATTCGCTTGAGATACTCCCAGCCGCGCTGAGGATGGATCTTGCGTCCGAGCTGTTTGCTCATCCACTGCGCGACTTTGGGGCGAAGGCGTGAGCAGGGGTGGTGCGCCGCTGTTATGCTGGCGCTGATCGGCGAGGGCTTCTGGTCCGTCTTGATTATAACGCCGAGCGAGAATCCTGATCCAGTTGGCACAGTAGCCTGTCACCTCGGCCACCTCCCAGACGCGCTTGCCTTGCGCGAGCAGCCAGATGATCTGAGTGTGGCTTCGTTCGACAGGATCAGTCGCTTTGCGGTATCGCTGCTCCAGCTCATCGCGGCTGAGGTAGGTAGCCATCTGGACATATCTTGGCAAAGTTTTCCCTCTGGAAGAGATGCTCTTTCAGAGGACTTTCTTTCAGGCTCCGAGCCAGATGTGAACTCAGCCGTGGGTTTGATCAGTCTTTACCCGGAGATGGTATGAGCACACCACACGGCGGCACGGCACAAGCGCGTGAGCCGCTCAAAAAGATGAACGAAAACGCCCTCTTGTTGAGGCATACTACACCTATTCATGAACAACAAAAGGAGAATCATATGCGTCAAGTCATTTCCAAAGACGGCACCGCCATCGCGTACGATCAGTTGGGTCAGGGACCGGCTGTTATCCTGATCTCTGGCGCGTCGACCTCGCCCGTAGCAAACGCGGCCCTGGCCGAGCTGCTGGCATCACACTTCACCGTATACAACTACGACCGTCGGGGTAGAGGCGACAGTTCCGACACCCTGCCATTCGCCGTCGAGCGCGAATTCGAAGATCTCGAAGCCGTCATCGCCGAAGCCGGTGGATCAGCGTACGTGTGGGGCTCGTCCTCTGGTGGGGTCCTCGCTTTCAAGGCAGTAGCTCACGGACTCCCCATCACGAAGCTGGCCCTGTGGGAGCCGCCATTCAACGTCGACGAGGATGGGCCCCGGCGGCATAGGGAGTACGAAACGCGCCTCCAGGAGCTGTTGGCAGAGGGCCGCCGGGGCGATGCAGCCGAACTCTTCATGACACTGGTGGGCATTCCACCCAAATTCATCGCCCAGGACCGCAGCGCGCCCTGGTGGTCGGCAACTGAACAACTGGCACCCACCCTGGCCTACGATGCCGCAGTTATGGGAAATAGCATGGTACCAGCAGAGCAAGCTGCCTCCGTCACGATTCCCACCATCGTCATCGACGGTGGGGCAGCTGATCCTTTCTTCCACGCTGCGGCACTTGCCCTGGTAACCGCCATGCCTGACGCGCAGCTTAGCTCGCTTCCCGGTCAGCCGCGCAACGTCGACCCGCAAGCCCTTGCTCCTGTCTTGGTGGAGTTCTTCAAAGGCTAAGACCGCTGGCCCGTGACGACCTCATCTGCGCCCACAAGAGAATTCATGCGTAAAAATAAGAAGATGTTATGCGAAACGCCATTTCAAAAGATGGCGCATCCGATTATCCAGCCACCAGGTTGACAAGAAGGCTCCTTGCCTGCGGCGTGGTCGCTGGCCCCCTCTTCACCGGCTGGCATCCATATTCCCATTCCAGCTCTCTAAGAGCGCCTCCGCCTGCTGCTCATTGCCGCTGAGTGAGGCGGTGTGCAGGGTCTTGAGGAGCTCCGGCACGATCAAGCCCGCCAGGTAATCGTGCGTGCTGCTCTGCATGTGCTCCATGTCCTGCATGGTCAGCTGCTGCTTGCTCGTGAGTTCAGCATAGATCTCGTCAGCCCAGTAGCTGTTAACGAAGGAGTCCCAGGTCGTGCCGAGTTAGTAGGGGTAGGTGGGGTAGCGTTGCCTGGGCCAGAAGAAGCCTTTGAGGCCATCCTTGAGATGGCGAGGGACGAGGTGGATATGCACATGGGGAACGCTTTGGCTGACACGGTTGTTGATGGCGACAACCGTCCCATCGGCTGCTAAACCCTCTTCAATGACCCGTTCCAACGATTGTGTGTTTTGGAACAACGGTCTGATGAGTGGTGCGGGAAGATCGGCGACTGTCTCGTACTGGGCCTTTGGCACGAGCAGGCAGTGTCCAGGAAAAAGAGGCCTACGATCCAAAAAGGCCAGCGAGACGCAATCTTCAAAGATCATGGAGGCCTGTTCCTCACCACGGATGATGCGACAGAACGCGCACGTCGTACTGGCGCGTGGTTCGTCGGCAGAAGAATCTGGCATGTGTTCCCTTTCATCATCCAAGCGTTCGATTGCACACAAGGCGAGTGCTGTGTTTGTCTCTGATGATGCCTGATAGCTTCTTGTACGCTATAATATTACGACATGCGTTGAGTGCCAGGAGGAATTTCCTCAGGAAGCGGAAGGCTTCCTGAAAGCGGAGGCAGGTACCAGGTTGAACGATACCACACGCTGCCTCAACTCGAGCAGGAAGAAGGAGGAACATTCTGTGGAATTTGCTAGGCTTGCACACACCTTTGAGGAACTGGAACGCACCAGCTCCCGGCTGGCTTTAATCGAGCTCTTAACAGCGCCGTTTCGCTCGGTCGAACGACCAGAGGAAATCGAAAAAGTTTGCTACCTGGTCCAGGGAAGGGTGGCGCCCTTCTTTGAGGCGCTGGAGATGGGAATGGCGGAGAAAACCGTGGCCAGGTCCATTGCCATCGCCGCTCATACCACCCCAGAGGACGTGTTACAACGCTATGCCACCCTCGGCGATATGGGGCTGGTGGCAGAGCAGCTCCGCGAAGAAGCAGGAGCGATGTCTTATGCTCTGAGCGTCGACGAGGTGTTTCTTGGGTTGAGAGCCATCGCACAAACGTCCGGGAAAGGGGCGGTCGAACAAAAGATTGCGGGGCTGGCCAACTTGCTCACACAGGTAGATGGGATGTCAGCCAAATATGTGGTGCGTATCCTGCTGGGCAACCTGCGGCTGGGTATCGGCGATGCGACGGTCCTCGACGCTCTGGCGAAGGCCAGGTGGAACGACGTCAACAAGCGCAAGCTGTTGGAGGGAGCCTACAATAAAACCTCGGATCTCGGCCTCATTGGCAGGACGCTCTGGGAACATCCTGGGGAGGAAGAAGCACAACGCGCGGTCGCGGCGCTTTCCGTCCAGGTCGGCAAACCGATCCACTCGCAACTGGCCGAACGGCTGCCTACCGCCGAGGCCATCATCGCCAAAATGGGGGCGGTGGTGGCGCAGTACAAGTACGACGGCTTGCGCGCGCAGATCCACAAGGATGGCCAGCAGGTGACTATCTTCTCGCGCAACCTGGAAGACCAATCGCACATGTTCCCCGAACTCATTGAAGGAACGCTCAAGCAGGTCCGGGCGGAGCACGCCATTCTGGATGCAGAGGCCCTGGCCTACAACGCCACCTCAGAGGAATTCCTGCCCTTCCAGGAAACGACCCGCCGGCGGCGCAAACACGGGATCGCGGCCATAGCCGAGCAACTGCCGCTGAAGGCTTTCGTCTTTGACATCCTCTATAAAGATGGGGTATCGCTGCTGGATACCCCGCTGGTGGAACGCCTCAAGATTCTCGAGGAGACTCTTTACCCGGTGGACGACACCCTCATGCTCACCGCGAGCCATACCGAACAGGATGCTCACGCACTCACCCTCCTCTTTGACGAGGCGATCAGCAAGGGCTTGGAAGGCCTGGTGGTGAAAAAGCCGGAGAGCCGCTACGAGGCCGGTGCGCGAAATTTTAACTGGGTAAAGCTCAAGCGGCACTCGGCCGGAGCCCTCAATGACACCATCGACTGCGTCCTGCTGGGCTACCTCTATGGCCGCGGCAAGCGCACGGCCCTCGGGGCGGGTTCCCTGCTGGCGGGAGTCTATGATCCGGAGGGGGACCTGTTCGTCACAGTGACCAAAATCGGCACGGGGTTAAGCGATGAGCAATGGCGCAGTATCCGCGAGCGCACCAGGGGATTGGAAGTCGATCACCGGCCCGCCCGCGTCTCCTCGCTCATCGAGCCGAGCGTGTGGGTCGAGCCGCAGCTCGTCCTCGAAGTGCTGGCCGACGAGATCACGCGCTCACCCACCCATACTGCGGGGAAAGTGGGAGCAGAGCCAGGCTATGCGTTGCGCTTTCCGCGGCTGGTCTCGTTCCGAGAGGGAGACAAGAAGCCGGAAGATGCGACGACGGTCCAGGAACTGATCGAACTATACCAAAGTCAAGGCAGGAAATAACAAGTCATCACCTGAGCAGTGATTCAAAGATTGGGAGAAGCTGATGAGACCACTCGCCGAACAAGTTATCTTGATTACCGGGGCGACCGATGGGCTGGGAAAAGCAGTTGCCCTCCAGCTTGCGCGTGCCGGGGCCACACTCTTGCTGCATGGGCGCGATGAGGCCAGGGGACAGCAGACGCTGGAGGAGATCCGCACGCAGACGAGCAACACCCGCCTGTACTGGTATCGCGCGGACTTTGCCTCGTTGGCGCAGGTGCGCGTGCTGGCCGAACGACTGGCTCGCGAGCAGGAACACCTGGAAGTGTTGGTCAACAATGCCGGCATCGGGACCACCCTACCTGGAGGCGGCAAACGACAGGAGAGCGAGGAGGGCTATGAACTGCGCTTTGCTGTCAACTACCTGGCGCCGTTTCTGTTAACACGGAGGCTCGTGCCCACGCTGCGCCAGTCGGCTCCTGCCCGCATTGTCAACGTGAGTTCGGCTGGACAAGCTCCCATTGACTTTCATGACGTTATGCTGGAGCACAACTATGATGGCGTCCAGGCGTATTGCCAGAGCAAACTAGCGCTCGTGATGATGACGTTTGATCTGGCAGAGGAACTCGCGGGGACAGGTGTCACGGCCAACTGCTTGCATCCGGCGACGTATATGCCGACGAAAATGGTGCTGGCCGCCCGAGGCAGCGGCGTCAGCACCATTGAGGAGGGAGTACAGGCCACCATGCATCTGATCACGGCGCCGGAGCTGGAACAGGTCACCGGACGCTACTACAATGGCCGACGCGAGGCGCGAGCCGAGAGCCAGGCCTATGATCGGCAAGCACGCCACGAGCTTCGGCACCTTTCCGAGCAATTGACCGGCCTCACCGGTTCTTAAATAGGAAGTTCTCCCCCTTCCGGCTCACGGTGGGTTCGCTGGTGATTTTCCTGGATGCGTATATTGATCGCATCCCTGGGGATGCGGGCACTGGCTTGCGAGCGGATGACATTGATGGGGGCTGACTGGATCGTGTTCGGGCACTCCCACTTCGACCACCTCTGGGGAGCTGAGCGCATCGCCAGACGGACTGGAGCTACGATCATCGGTTCGCATGAGACGGTGCGCCTCATGGAACAGGAAGGCGTGCCGCTGGCACAGCTGCTCCCGGTCGGCGGTGGGGAGCGCATTCGCCTCTCCCCGCAGGTCACCGTCGCGGTCTATCCGAATCGAGATCGTCCCTCTGGTGGCTCAGTAGTCCATGAGCGCGCCGCAGGAGATGTTTACGGTGGAGGCAGTCATGGTGCGAGCTTGATCTGAAGCCACGAAGGCGGCCACGTTGCCTACGTCCGAGAGCTGAGCCGCTCGCTTCAGCAGGGTCGCCTGCTCAATCGCAGCGGTGACCTCGTCGCGCATGGCGACGCTCTCATCGATGGACTCGGGGATCCCCCCCGTTTTGATGGTGACGACACGAATGCCGTGCTGGCCGAGTTCGCACGCCCACTGCCGGCGAAGCCCCTCCAGGGCGTCGAGAGCAATTTTGAAGCCTCCCAGCCCGGGGAGCGTGTGGGGACCCGATCCGCCGAAGGCCAGGATCACTCCCGACCCGCGCCTGATCATGTGCCGGGCGGCGGCCCTGGTCGTCAAGAAGTGGGTTCGCATCGCGGTCGTGATCGGCTGAAGGAAATCCTCAACCGAGAGCATCGTCAGCGGCTGCTGGACATCTCCATACGCGATGAGGTTGAACGAGATATCGATGGAGCCAGCCTGCTCAACCACCGCATCGACACAGGAGTCAACCGCCTGCTCGTCGAGGGCATCAACGACGATGGTGGAAGCAGAGCCGCCAGTGGAGCGGATCTCGTTGGCAACCGTGTCGAGCTTAGCCAGAGTGCGGCCGGCGAGGAACACCCTAGCTCCCTCGCGGGCAAAGGCACGAGCCGCGGCACCGCCGATCGGGCCACCCGCGCCGTAGATGATAGCTACCTTGTTTTCCAGTAACATGTTTCATCCTCTCATGGAACGTTTTCGCTCAAAGGTTATGACTCGTTCGCCTCAAACAGGCAACCGGTTGCCTGTTTGAGGCGAACACGTGCTTCTTTTCCAGGCGCAGACACCGCGCGGAGGCGCCTGAACGACGTATGGGACCAGCGATAGGTGCGGTCACCGAAAGCGCACTGTGCGCCACACGAGCAGCAGGCAAGCGTCAACCGGCGTCATCTGCTATCTTAGCATAGCACACGTGAACAGCAAAAACTTCTCGCATCGTGCTCTCATCAGAATAGTGTCCGCGTGGAGTCGAGCTGCGCTGGCTTGTTCTGCTCGCTCTCGCGCCGAAATGAGGCACCTCTCATCGAAGTCAGGCGCGTTCCTGTTCCGGTTTTTTGCTCACATTTGACTGACCACCCGAATCTGCGCATCATATGGCGAGGTGTCTATACTGTTTAACACTTGAATTACGGTCAAATGCTGGTGGCTTGACAGTGTATCCAGATGGGATGAATGTCTTCGACTGGACGATCGAAGAGTCCAAGTTGTTCGTTCATTCGAAAAAGCTGCCCAAAATCCTCGGTGGAGTACGCTTTACGCAACCGCGAGGCGTAAGAGGTCACTAGGACGCGGAGGTAGTGGTCCACGTCGTAGTCACGTCGGTTCTGCACATCGTCGAGCGGGACCCGGCGAAGCGGCGTCTTCCGCTCCTGCCCCCTTGCTCCTGATCCAGCATCCCCGCCTTCGACGGAGATCTCCTCGCTCTCGTCGGGGAGCCACACGGAAACTCCCCCCTGGGCGCGGTAGAACCGCACGCGCTCACCGGGAGTCCACTTCGCGCGCCCAGCGGCTAAGAGCGCTTCGTACGCCTGCTCCGTATGCCCAGCCCGGGTGGCCTGATACGTGTCTGGAGACTTTGAGAGGCGCACCCGGGCAGCGACGTCGGAGGCGGGAAATGCGCGCCGCCGGAGCGCTTCAGTCGTCTCCAGAAAGGCTTGGCGGGCGCCAACCACGGCGCCGGTCATGGTACAGAACAGCGCCTGCCGCAAGAAGCGTTCGCCGAATGGTTCCGCTCGACTGGAGCGCAAGGCTACGCCGTGGACGATGAGCTGCCCGGAGTAGGTCAGCAGGGCGTAATTCTTGACCTCGTGACTGAACATGGCGCGGTAACGCCCGTCGTACTCCAGGTGAATCCCTGCGGGCAGCTCGGCTCCGATTTCAGTGACAAGTTGCCGTTCTTGTTCCTCCGTCCAGGAGGGAGGAACGGCGAAGTAGACACCGTCGGTGTCAGCCTCGATGAGGGCCATCCCTCTCGCACGCAGAGCGTCGAGCACCTGTACCAGCACCTCGCGCCCGCGCCTGGTGACCTCGTCGGCCGCGCGCATGTCGGCGAAGAGGGCCATGGTTCCCGCCCCCATATAACCGTAGGCCGCGTTGATGAGGATTTTCATCGCTGCCTGGGTGGCGTTGTGCATGTCGGCCTCCAGCGAGCCGGGGGCTGCAGTACGGGCCGCGGCCTTATGGGCGAGGCGCAAATCGATCAGGCGATCGAGTATTCCCAATAGGGCCCCCAGGCGATCGCAGGCCGGCCCGATTCGGAAGGAGCGCATCAGTGTGGGATACAAGGAGGCGACATCGGCCTTGACGACGTGCTCAGCCACTCCCGTCGCAAAGAGGTAGACCGCTCCTCCTTCGTGTGGCCCCTGGGCGGGGTTCTCGTTCAAGTCCTGTTGTGGTAAAGCCATACCAGCGCGCAGGTAGGCTCTTACGAGCATGGGTTCGAGAATGCCCATGGCCGGGCCGGCCGAGGCCAGGCGCTCGTAGCGGCGCGGAGCCATGCTCGCCAGGGCAAACGACGCACCGAGCAAGCGCTGGGAGAGTCCATCTACCTCCTGCACGTCATCGAGCGCATAGCGGCGTACGAGATCAGGATCCCTCTGGTAGGTCTCGAAGATGGCGGCCCCCTCCAGGTAGACCCGCTCTGGGGAGGCAAGGCCAAAGTAGCGCGCGACGTCTTTCAGTCCGTGGCTCGGTAGATCGCGGACCACGAAATCGTAGCGGCGCACGGCGTCCAGTGTATCGATCAGTTCCCGGCCAGCCACGCTGTAGCGGATGCGGCGGCGGGCTTCCGGCCCGATCGCGAGCGTCTCCTCGCGCCGTTCCAAGCGTTCCGGTCCACCGGCCCGGCCGATCCGCAGCGGAACGCCCAGCGCTTCCGCCCGGTGCTCCAGAAACTGCAGGTCAAAAGAAAAGAGGTTGTGGTTCTCAATGACATCGGGGTCGCGTTCGCGGATAAGCGAGCAAAGGGTGGTTATCAAGCCGGCCTCTTCTTCGGGAATTGGGGCGTCAATCGTGGTGGCTAGTCCTCGATTATCGCGGATGGCTACCATAAAGATGCGTCCACGATGCGGATCAAGTGCGGTTGTTTCGAGGTCGAATTGTAGGCGGTGCAGGTCATCATAGGCAAGGTCTCGAAAGTAGACTTTGCCGCACTGCATCAGATATTGCTCGACGGAGCCAACGCAATAATACTCATGCGGCAGCTCATTGATGCTTTTGATCTGCCGCCCAAGTCGACGCGAGGCACCGTCAACCAGCATGCGTTCAAGAGAACGCCCATTGCGGGCCGAGAGAAGGTAGCGATAAGTTTCTGTTGGACCGTCGAGTTTACGATATGTAATCGCAGCGGTACTTCCTCCTGGCGCGGAAGCAGAAACCAGTGCTGACCCAAGGTAGGTAAGGTCATCCAATGTTGTGGCAAAAAGCCAGGGACGAAAACGCTCTCGCGTGCAGGTGACATGCTCGCCCTCGCGTCGCCAGATAATTGCCTGTCCTTCGCGGTTAGCCCAGATAGAGACAATACCGGGTGTAGCATCCCAGCCAAACAAGTACTCATCTTCTACGAGCGTATACGGATCTTCCGAATTCGCGGGAGACAGGTGGTGCATCGTACTCCTGGTAGTATCATCGAACAAGAACGTCTATTCTAAGCATACCATGAGTATTGTTGCATGGCAAGGAACTAATGAGAACAATGAACTGCTGATTTTACGTTGAAAAAGGGCTTGACAGAACCGCTAGACAGCAGTAGTCTTATGCTTATTCCTGAACGGGGAAGATAAACCAGGTCATCCATCCAGATAGTGAAAGGCGCTCTGGCTTAAGGCGGAGCCACTGGCTGAGTTGATCGAGGCTCCAAACAGGCACGATAACTATTTAGAGCAAAGTAGAACATCATGAAGCCACCACGTTTTCAGTACTGTGCGCCACGCATCCTCGACGAGGCGCTAACCCTGCTCGATCAGAATGGCGATGATACCAAAGTATTAGCAGGCGGCCAGAGTTTCGTGCCGCTGCTGAATATGCGCCTGGCAGCACCGGCCTACATTGTGGATATCAACCACATTTCCGAACTGAACTACATTGAACACGAAGACGGCTACCTTGCGATCGGCGCTACCGTGCGCCAGCGCCAGGTTGAACGCTCAGCATTGGTGCAGGAAAAGCATCCACTTTTAGTGGAGGCAGTCAAACATATCGGTCACATGCAGATACGCAACCGTGGCACGATTGTAGGCAGCATAGCACATGCTGATCCCGGTGCCGAACTGCCTGCCCTGCTGACCTGTCTAAATGGTGAAGTACTGGTACAGAGCAGTCGCGGCGAACGGGTCATCAAAGCAGAAGAGTTCTTTACAGGTTATCTTTCTACAGCACTTGAGCCTGGCGAGATGCTTACAGAGGTGCGTTTTCCTTTGATTGCGTCACAGGCGGGGTGGGCATTTATAGAGTTCTCACGTCGCTCCGGAGATTACGCACTGGTTGGTGCCGCCGCTGTATTGACCCCAACTGCGGATAACCGTTGTATGTCGGCGTATATCGCCTATCTCGGCATCGCCGGTGCTCCCATGCGAGGGCGCGCCGTTGAAGATGCACTTGCCGGTACCATGCTCGACGAGTCAACACTTGATGCTGCTGCCGAAGCTGCGCGTACGCTTGTGAGTGATGACATGAGTGATGTACATGCCACTGCTGAGTACCGGCGTGTATTGACAGCAGAATTGACAAAACGATTGCTGAAGGCCGCCTGGGAACGGCGTCGACACTAGCTAGAAAGAGGAGTGCGGACTATGCAAGAGCAAGAAGAAGAAACACCGGTCTTCACCGAGGAATGCACTATTTCAGTGACCGTCAATGGTCATCGCTATGAACAACGAGTGCCAGTACGCCTGCTTCTTTCTGATTTTCTTCGTCATGAAATTCATCACACAGGTACCCACATAGGTTGCGAACATGGTGTCTGCGGTTGTTGTACAGTGCTACTGAATGGTGAGGCCGTGCGTTCCTGCCTGATGTTTGCTGTACAGGCCGATGGCATGGTAGTGACGACCATCGAGGGTATGGCTGGAACCAACAGTCATTTGCATCCCATTCAACAGGCCTTTCAGGAGAAGCATGGGTTACAATGTGGCTTTTGCACGCCCGGCATTATCATGTCTGTTCACGCCATGCTCCACGAGAACCCCAACCCCAGTGATGACGAGATTCGCCATGAACTTTCGGGCAATATCTGCCGCTGTACCGGTTATCAGAATATTGTCGAGGCGGTCAGGCTTGCGGCAGAGCGTCTACGCGAACATCACACGGAGGTGCAGTGATGGCGACACGCTGGTTTGGCGCTCCCGTTCAACGGATAGAAGACCCTCGATTACTGCGAGGCCGTGGTACCTATGTTGACGATATTGACCTGCCCGAAATGTTGCACGCTGCTGTTCTGCGTAGTACCCATGCGCGAGCGCGTATCTTGAGTATCGATACCAGCGCTGCTCGTGCCCTACCCGGTGTGCATCTCGTACTCACCGCCTCCAATCTTGGTCAGGTGCTGGAGCCATCCCCACTGCTCGTACCTCATCACGCTTTGACCCAGCCGCGCACACAACTTCCGCTCGCGCTCGATGAAGTTCACTACGTTGGTGAAGCTGTCGCTTTCGTCGTCGCCGATAACCGTTATATCGCCGAAGACGCGCTTGACCTGATCGATGTCGAGTATGACCCCTTGCCTGTCGTGCACAGCCTTGAGACTGCCGCTGCCGAGGATGCGCCTCTGGTGCACGCGGATGTACCGGGCAATGTTGCCGCCCACCTGGTACAGGTGGTTGGAGATCCCGACGCTGTCTTTGCCAGTGCAGCCCATGTCCTGCACGAGACGCTGCTGATGGATCGCGGCGCTGCCATGCCGATGGAGTGCCGGGGCGTCCTGGCGCGTTGGGATGCGCACGAAGGGTTGCTCACCTGCTGGATATCAACGCAAGGACCTATTCCCATCCGTAATGGCCTGGCGGCTATTTTTCACCTGCCCGAGCATAAAGTGCGGGTGATCGCACCCGATGTAGGTGGGGGGTTCGGCACCAAGATCATGATGTTTTACCCGGAGGAAATCCTGGTGCCGTTTGCCGCCATCCATCTAGGCAGGCCTGTCAAATGGATTGAGGATAGGCGCGAGCACTTTATTTCCGCCAACCAGGAGCGCAGCCAGCTTCACGAGGTTGAGTACGCCTTTGATGACCAGGGTATCCTGATGGCTGTGCGGGATAAGTTCCTGCATGATACGGGCGCCTATACGCCATATGGCATCATTGTGCCAATTATTACGGCGTGTACCTTGCCCGGCCCCTATCGCTTGAAGAACTACTATAGCGAGTTCAAGGTACTGTATACCAACAAAGTGCCTGTGAGTCCCTACCGGGGCGCAGGCAGGCCGCACGCGGTCTTCGTGATGGAACGCATTATGGATCGCATTGCAAAGGAACTCAATATAGACCGCGCCGAGGTGCGTTCACGCAACTTTATTTCACCTGACGAGTTTCCCTGGGATGTGGGTCTGGTCTACCAGGATGGCGGTCCAACAAAATACGATAGCGGTAACTACCAGGCCGGGCTGGACAAGCTGAAAGCCCTACTGGACTATGATAATTTTCCTGCGATGCAGGCTGATGCCCGCAAGCAAGGTCGTTACCTGGGTCTTGGTATCGGCTGTTATGTTGAGGGGACGGGCATTGGCCCTTACGAGGGTGCACAGGTCCGTGTGGAGTCAGATGGTCGTGTATTTGCTTCTACAGGTGTGACGACGCAAGGCCAGGCTCATTTTACCACTTTTGCGCAAATCGTCGCTGATCAGTTAGGAGTAGATCCAAAAGATGTGCTGGTGACTACCGGTGACACCCATGCCTTCTATTGGGGCGTTGGTACCTATGCCAGCCGAGCTGCGACGATCGCCGGTTCAGCCATGTATCTTGCGGCGGTCAAAGTGCGTGAGAAGGCCAAACAAGTAGCCGCAGATCTCTTTGAGGCTTCACCCGATGATATCGAGCTTGCAGATGGCAAAGTATTTGTGAAGGATGCGCCCCATCGTGCGCTGACGCTAGGCCAGGTGGCTATTTCAGCTAACCCTTTGCGCTATGCCTATGGTGAGAATGCGCGTAAGTTGATGTCGATGAATCTGGCAGGCCCGCGTCCAGGACCAGCCCTATCACAAGAGCGCGGGGCACCAGGCCTGGAGGCCAGCGAGTTTTACAGCCCGCCACACGGAAGTTTTGCCAGTGGTGTTCATGGAGCCATCATCGAAGTGGATCCAAAAACAGGTATGGTCACATTCCACAAATATGCTGCTGTGCACGACTGCGGGCGTGTGATTAATCCAATAGTCGTTGAAGGGCAGGTTCATGGTGGCGTGGCACAGGGTATTGGGGGAGCTTTTTTTGAACGACTCGTGTACGATGAAGAAGGACAGCTTATTAACGCCAGCTTTATGGATTATTTGCTCCCGACTGCAGCCGAGATACCGCCTATTGAGGTGGATCATGTCGAGACGCCCTCACCACTTAACCCGCTTGGCGTGAAAGGAGCTGGTGAAGCGGGCGTCATTCCGGTTCCAGCTCTCTTTGCCTCGGCTATCGATAATGCACTCTCGCAATTTGGGCTACGAGTACGAGAAATGCCGTTGCATCCCCGTAGGTTGTATGAATTGCTGCAGGAGTCAAAGGGATAAGTCAGGTTGCCGGGAATATCACCGGTTCTTTTCCCTTGCTCTGATTTAGGCTGTCATACCCAAAAATACTACTCAGTTGACATTTGGTAGACACCGAATTAAGGATATGCGATACTCAGCCTACCGTATTGTTGTCTTTAGTGGAGGGATTGTACATGTCCTCAGCGTATTCACCGTACGGGGGTCCACCAACGCAGCGTTGCCAGCGTTGTGGAATGCCGCTACCTCCAAATGTAGTAACTTGCATGAATTGCGGCGCATATAATTCCCTGGCTCAGCCTGGAGGTTCTACCGGTCAAGGTCAACCTCTCTGGGGAGGTACACCGCAGCAGTCTTCCTATGAGGGTGGTCAATCAGGGCCACAATGGGGGTTAGCTCCGAACTCTCCTTCCCAAAACAATCAGTGGGCGCCACCTGCTACGTTTCCTCAAAATAATACTTATGGCACTCCTTATACACCTCTACCAACTTCTTCTGCCAACAACTTCTATGGTATGCCTGGACAGGGCCAGCAGTCGAATTTCAGTAACTATTATGCACCGCCTCAGCAAAATGCATTTTACTCTGCACAATCGGTCACCTACCCTGGTTATTCGCCTGATAGTCTAAATGGCTACGCTCCTCCGGGATTTGATCGGCCTCCACAGAAGAAACGCGGCCCCAAAGTTGGTTTGATTGTGGGTATCGTGGTACTGGTGCTTATCCTAATCAGCGGCGCATTTGCTGGGTATTCCTATTTAAATAATCACAATCAAAACGGTACTGCTTCCAATGCAACGCCAACAAGATTGTCGACTCCTTCAATAAAGCCTTTGTTCAGTGATTCTTTCAACAATAACAGTACTGGATGGGATCTATCAAGCAGTCCAGGGAAATTTTTGGTAAAAGTAGGCGGGGGATCGATGGTTTTGGAGGATGACGATAATAAATTACTGTGGGAAATACTGCCAGGAAAACGGTTTTCTGATTTCCAACTTGATGTAAATGTCGCGCTCTCAAAAGGAGACCCAAACAATGGGTATGGCGTGTACATTCGAGGAGGGTCAAGTCAAGAAAGTGAAATGGGTACCTATTACCGTTTTGAGTTGTATGGCGATGGAACCTACGCGATTTATAAGGGATCGTTGGATACCGCTGGCCATACCCAGAGTACAAAGGTTCGGGATTATACAGCTAATAACGCGATTGCAAAAGCAGTGCAGGTAAATCATATTACGATCATTGCCAAAGGACCAACCATGACTTTGATGGTCAATGGGCAGACATTATACACTTACACCGATAACACCTATAAAGATGGATCGGTTGCCTTGTTTGTCTCAAATGTACCTAATCTTAAACCTGGTGCCCAGGCGACCTTTACCAACCTGGCTGTTTTCCCAGCGAGTTAAGGGGCAATGAGTAGGGAGAGACCTAACAGACCAGGTGTCTCCCTGTGACATCTTTATCAATCCATAAGTGCCTGTGCGTATGCTTTGGGATCGACATTACCCCCGCTCACGATGCAGCAGACGCGTTTTCCATGGAATCGACTGGGTTGGGAGAGCAAAGCGCCAAGGGACAAGGCACCGGTTGGTTCTACTTTGAGGTTGGTATATAGGAAATAGTCCCGCAAGGCTTCAAGTGTTATTGCATCGGGCACCTCTATGATATCGGCTATGCCTCGCTGGATGATTTCCCAGTTGATTATGCCAAGGCTCAAAGTGCGCGCGCCATCGGCAATGGTGTCCGGCTCGTGATCATTGCGGATAAGCATGCCACTTCGTAGTGAGCGTGCGGCATCGTTGCCCAGTAGAGGCTCCGCTCCAAATATTTCTGTGCGTGCATTCAGGTGGTCGCGTGCGATGATCTGCCCGGAGCATAAACCACCCCCTCCTACTGGTACAATAAGCACATCGAAATCGGTAGCACTTAAAATCTCCTTGCTCAGTGTCGAATTACCAGCCACAACGCGGTAGTCGTCGTAGGCCTGCGCGTAGAAAGCATCGGGTTGTTCGGCCAGGTACTGCTGAACACGTTCGCTGCGACTGATCTTTCGTACATCGATCAAATCAACAATGCCTCCGTAAGACTGCACAGCAGCGATCTTCACCTGGGCGGATGTGTCTGGCATAACCACAGTACACGTCTTGCCGAGCAATTTGCAAGCATAAGCTACTGCCTGCCCGAAATTGCCCGACGAGGCTGTGACAACTCGCTGCTGGGAGACACTGGAGAGTAGATTATAGGCGGCACGGAACTTGAAGCTGCCTGTATGCTGAAACGTCTCGCTGGCAATCGTCAAGTCGCAACCCAGTTGTGTTGAAAGTGCCTGACAGGGCAAAAGCAACGTGGGTCGCAGATAACGAGGGAGCGTCTCCCAGACCGTGGTAATGTATTCATCGGTGAGCTGAGGCGCTGTGACATAATGTGGCATGGTACAAACTCCAGTGTAGTGTAATGATTACGATGTTAACCTGAATGCATTGTACCATGCCGTGCTTTTGAAGCAAGTGTACCACAAAGGCTACGTAGTATTACCCTATTCGCCAGTGCCTGACTGTGGTTCAGCACCGGGATCCAAGCCAACTGCCGAGTCAGCTGTGACCATTTCTTCGGGTTGTGGTTCGCGCTCGCGCAAGATCTGGTACAGGATGATTGCGCCAAAGGTCGCGACACCGATAGCGCTCAGAGTGAAATTCCCGATGTTAATTGCTAAGTTACCGGCTCCAATTGTCAGCGCCACAGCTGCAGTCAATAAGTTGCGGCTCTTCGAGAAGTCCACTCTGTTTTGTACCCATATGCGACCACCTGTGGCTGCAATCAAGCCGAAGAGGACAATTGTCAGTCCACCAAGCACACCCAGGGGAATAGTGCGGATCAAAGCACCAAACTTGGGGCAGAAGCCTAACAGAAGGGCAACAACAGCAGCAATCAGGAAGACGAGCGAAGAGTAAATGCGCGTCACTGCCATGACACCGATGTTTTCCGCGTAGGTTGTTACACCAGTACCTCCTCCAAAACCGGCTAAGGTGGTTGCAAGACCATCACCAAGGAAAGCGCGCCCCAGGTACTTATCGAGGCTGCGCCCTGTCATGGCTGCCACGGCTTTCACATGACCAGTGTTCTCCGCCACCAGTATGATGGCAACTGGGGCAATTAAGCTGATAGCATTTACATTAAATGTTGGTGTGGTGAAATTTGGCAGGCCGACCCAATTGGCATTAGCAACGCCGCTAAAATCTATCGCTTTCCCAAGCATAAAACCATTAGCGAACAAGAGATACACGAGGTATCCAATAATCCCGCCAAGTAGGACGGGTAGGCGGCGCAGTGGCCCGGGGGCGTAGACTGCTATAGCAGCAACAGCCAGAATAGTCACAAGTGCCATGACCGTATCAAACGGGCTGGCACTTGCTTCACTGACTGCAACCGGGGCTAGGTTCAGCCCGATCACTGCGACAACAGCGCCCGTGACGACTGGCGGTAAGAGGTAATCGATCCACTTGTAGCCAGAGAAGATGACAATGATACCGATGATGGCGTACACGACACCTGCTGCGATGATCCCGCCGAGAGCAACACTGATGTTCGGGTTCAATCCAGGACCTTTAAAGCCGCTTGCGAACCCGGTTGCTGTAAGCACGACTGCAATGAATGAGAAACTTGAGCCAAGGTAGCTTGGAACACGGCCGCCTACGATCAAGAAGAAGACGATGGTACCGATTCCAGAGAAGAAGATTGCCGTGTTCGGGTCGAAACCCATCAGGATAGGAGCCAGGACAGTGGCGCCGAACATTGCTAGCACATGTTGCAGGCCAAGGAAAATGGATTGTCCCCAGGGAGGTCGCTCGGTGGGAGCTATGATACCCTCTCTTCTGAGAGTCCAGCCTGCGAAATATCCTTGCCTTTCAGTTGTCTCTGTTGCCATGCATTATCCTCCTTGATAATTACTGTAGATAAAGGGTAACTATTCAGCAGGGGGTTCCAAGGGGCCTGCAAGGCCCCTTGGTGGGGTGCGGGGTGTCCCCGCCTTCCTCCCCCACTCTGCCGCCAGAGGCGGTGCCAGAGCAAAGAAACCTGAATAGTTACGATAAAGGATGAAATAAACGGATGCACATGGGTATGAGGAATGTGTGTGAAGCTCAGTGCACCTCCTTTCTGCAACATAGAATGATGCCGGAAGCGAAAGAAGCGAGGATTCTATGGTGAGATTATAACATGAAACAGGCGCGGAAGTCGAGGTAATTTGTAAGCAAGCCTGGGCTTTTAAAAGTTTTTCACCTCAACGCTTTGTAGAAATGTAATAACATCTCAAAGCGATATCGTTATCACTCAATATCGCGGTTCATTCTCTTGCTTTTCTGCAGGCTATGATGCATACTAATCTCGTACCCACACTCTATCTATCAGTCATAATGCAACCATAGGAGACTAACAAACGTTCGTTAGTTAAGTTTAATATAAGGAGCAGCTTATGCCAATATACAATCATAGAAACAAGAAAGGTGATTAAACATGTCCAAAGGAACCGAATTCACTGCAACGATTCGTGTGCGTATGAGCGCCAACGACGCCCATTACGGGGGACAATTGATTAACGGAGCACATATGCTCTCACTTTTTGGGGATGTGGCCACTGAGCTGGCAATTCATTGTGATGGTGATGAAGGACTGCTTGTGAGCTATGAAAAAGTCGAGTTTTTGGCGCCTCTCTATGCCGGCGATTATGTTGAGGTTGTTGGGCGCATTACGAAGATAGGCCGTACCTCGCGACGCATGGAGTTCGAGGCCCGCAAGCTGATAGCAGCTCGTCCCGATATTAGCGATTCAGCAGCCGATGTGCTGGAGCAGCCCATCATTATTGGACGCGCTGTTGGTACAACGGTCGTTAAAGCCGAACGGCAACGGAAAACGCGCACAGTCTAGTGCAAAACTTATAGGCGTATCACCAAAAACCATTGACCTTCAGTCATTCACATTTGCATAGTTTGTTAGTCAATAGAAATAGTATACATGCCTGAAGATGGTATGTTACTATGAATGTGGTGCATAAGGTGTATAGAAGGCGAGTGACAAGGAGCCGGGAGAGAAAGCCCATGGAAGAACAGAAAAACCTCGCAGAGCAAGAAGATTTGATATCTAAGCCCGTAGTATATGCCATCCCTTTCATGGAAGAAGCTACCGTTCAAATGGACATCGTCTACAAAACCGTCGATGAGAACGAGCTAAAGATGGATGTGTATTATCCATCCGACTACGAAGGAGAGGCGCGACTTCCCGCCGTTATCTTTGTGCATGGAGATGGGCCACCCGCTTTTCTCAAAGATGCGAAGGATTGGGGATGTTATGTATCCTGGGGACAGCTAGTTGCGGCCTCAGGATTGATCGCGGTTACATTTAACCATCGTTCCACGGAAGGACTTACGCGGTTGTACGAGGCGGCGAGTGACGTTGATGATCTGATCAGCTATGTTCGTGATAATAGTGGAATGTTGGGCATCGACGCGGACGTGCTTGGAATTTGGACCTGTTCTGCTGGCTCACCCATTGGATTCCGAGCGGCATTGCGCAATGCCCCGCCATATGTGCGCTGTGTGGTTTCCTACTATGGAATCACAGACCTGAAGGTTTACTATGAAAGCTCTGCCGGCTCTCAAGAGGAACCAGCAGAAGTACATGGTGTTGAGCAACCGCTTCCTACATTCACTGACGAAGTTTTCGACGAGTTTTCTGCAACCGCATATGTGAGTAAAGGATCGGGCAATATTCCTCCAATGTTGATAGCCCGGGCAGGCCTCGACCATCCAGTACTGAATGCATCCATCGATAGGCTCCTGGTAGCGGCTATCGCAAAGAACAGTAGTATCGATTTCATGAACCACCCCAAAGGTCATCACGGCTTTGATGTAGAAGATGACAACGAGCGCTCGCGTGAGATTATCCGGGCAACGCTGGAGTTTTTGAAGACGCAAATGGCAAGGCGAGAGTGATTATTGAATCCCCACTACGATTGCACTCACATTCCCTTCGCCACCTGCCAGGTTTGCTTCATCATGTCCTACCATGGATTTACCCTGCGGCCCGTGCAGGCCATCAGCTACGGCAAACAGGCCAAATGGACGCGGTGATGGCGCAAGGTTGGCACATAAACCCTGAACGATCAGCAGCATATCTTCGTTCTCTTCTGTTGCGTAGCGTCCCCCGGTATCACTAATTAATACTACTTTGGTAGTTTCAATTTAGTCAGCTTGTAGAGCCGACTGACAGGAACAGCTTTTTGGTAGGGGTGGAGGGCGCAGAGGAACAGGTGAGGACTGGATGATGGTGGTCGTGGTTGAGCCATACAAGAGGAAGCTGTCGAGAAGTCGATCAAGCTGATCAATGGCAGGAATGTACACCTTGAGAATGAAGCAATCCTCGCCAGTGACGCGGTGACATTCAACGACTTCAGGAATCTGCTGGGCCAATTCTGCAATCTTGGGCAGTTGCCCTGGATTCGGGCGGATGCGAATGTAGGCAGCAATTGGCAGCCCGAGTGCTGCTGGATTCAGATCCAGGCAATAGCCTCGAATCACTCCAGCTTCCTCTAAGCGACGGACTCGTTCCGTCACAGAAGGCGACGACATGCCGATTCGACGACCTAGTTCAGACATGCTCAATCGAGGATCACGTTGAAGTTCTTCCAGTACCCGTAGATTGACCGAGTCAATTTCCCCATGGAACGACGTGTAAGTAAATATCCTTTTTCCCCTTAAATCTTGAGCCATATGATCATTATCTCCTTAAACTTGCCATATATTTCTGCTGATTTCCATTGTACCATATAGGAGTATGAAATCTATGTTAGGAGACAATATGTTTCAAGTGAGAAAAACGGACGTAACGGCCAAGATCCCGCCACATGTGTTCTTTTTGGTGAGTGCCATCTTCCACTACCTTGGACCAGCATTTGCAGTGCTCCTCTTCTCCAGTGTCTCGGTACTTGGTGTGGCGTGGTTCCGCATCGCGAGTGCCGCGGTCGTCTTTGCAGTCTGGCGTCGGCCATGGGGCATGCTCGTGAGAATACCCTGGGCGAAGCGGCGCACTCTTCTCGCACTAGGAGTGGTGCTCGGTCTCATGAATGCCTGCTTCTACCTGGCGATTGCTCGCCTCCCCTTAGGAACCGTTGGAGCCATCGAGTTCCTTGGTCCCATAATACTCGCTGCGCTTGGTGCGCGGACCCCACGCAACATCGCCGCGTTGCTTCTAGCAGCGGGAGGTGGATGGCTTCTGACGGATGTACGCTTTGGCGGGCAGCCGCTGGGGTTCGTGTTTGCCTTTGCCAACTGTGCCTTCTTCATGCTGTACGTAGTGCTCGGCCATCGGATCGCCCAGGATGGCGGCGCCGCAGGGATTGATCGACTTGGAGCAGCAATGCTCATCGCGTTGCTCACCATTACCCCCATCGGGTTCACTGGTGCCTTGCCAGCGATGACGCAGCCACTGCTCATCCTCGCAGGCTTTGGCGTGGGTATTTGCTCTTCGGTCATCCCGTATGTGTGCGATCAGTTAGCAATGGCTCGGTTGCCACGTGCGACGTTTGCGCTTTTGCTCTCCTTACTGCCAGCATCCGCTGCCTTGATCGGGGTCGTTATCCTGCGTCAAATACCGACACCGGTGGAGATCGCTGGCATTCTCCTCGTCGCAGGTGGGGTAGCATTGCATCAGGAATCTGAGGCACTGCCCAGAAATCGCACGGAGATCAAATGAGGATGGTTTACCAGCGGTGAAAATTGGATCAGTAGTTCTGGATATGCTGAGAGCATAGTTTTAGCATTGCAAGATATGCCAAAAGTAGTTATCGTTATTGATAACACTATACGAACTAATGTAAAGAAAGGAATATATAGCATGCGTATACTGGTCATTGGCGGGACCAACTTTATGGGACCGCTGGTCGTACGCTCTTTGAGTGAACGGGGACACGAGATCATAGTGTTTCATCGTGGTCAAACACAAGGGGATTTGTCAGGAGGAGTGCGGGAGATTTTGGGTGATCGGCGTCTCCTTACCACTAGCGCTACTGAGCTACAACGCCTTGCCCCTGAGGTAGTGTTGGATATGATTCCGGCCATTGAGCAAGAGGCTCAGGAGGTTATGGGTATCTTTACGGGGATCGCTCGAAGGGTGGTTGCGATCAGTAGCCAGGATGTTTATCGCGCATTTGGCAGGGTCAATAATAAGGAAACTGGTCCTCTTGATGCTTTACCGCTGACGGAGGATTCGCCACTCCGCGAAAACCTCTTTCCCTATCGTGGCGAGAGCCCACGCCATCAAGATGATCCACAGCGCTGGCAGGATGACTACGACAAGATTCTCGTGGAGCGTGTTGTGATGAGTGATGCGAACTTGCCTGGTACAGTCTTACGATTGCCGATGGTGTACGGTCCTGGAGATTACCAGCACCGACTTTTTAGTTACCTGAAGCGCATGGATGACAATCGTTCATTCATTTTGCTAGACGAAGTTGAGGCAGGGTGGCGCTGGACTCATGGCTATGTGGAGAACGTGGCTGATGCAATTGCCCTGGCAGTGACCGATGAGCGTGCCACTGGTCACATTTACAATGTTGGCGAGCCGTTTACCTTTACGATTGCTGAATGGGTGAGAAAAATTGGACAAGCGGCAGGTTGGCAAGGTAGGATTGTGCTAATACCTCGTGGCCGTTTACCACAGCCGTTGAGGCGGGGTATTAATGCAGAGCAAGATATGGTTGTCGATACCACGTGCATACGCAGGGAGTTGGGATATGTAGAGCGAGTGGGTTTAGACGAGGCTCTCAAGCGTACAGTAGCCTGGGAACGGGCGAATCCGCCGCGGGAGGTGGATCCTAAAGAGTTTGATTATACGCGAGAGGATGCGTTCTTAGCAGAAGGAATGACCTACGATTTCTTACAGCGTCAACTTGCGCCTTAATTGCGCGCATATCATCGTAGGTCATTCCTTGCACACCCAGTATGCGTGCTTTACGTACCAGGTGATGCAGAAAGCACAATTGCCTTGAGCGGTTAGAACGGTCACCGTCGTTGTGGAGCCAGGAAGAGCTGTATCTCGTTCTCAAGAAGAGAGATGATACTGTATCCCCCTGACGTCGGGGTAGCTTGCGGTGTACCATTGGGTGGGGAACTTGGGCTTGAATAGCCGCCACAGCCTGCTAAAAGCAAAAGGAGGCCTAACATAAGCAAACAGAATATTGCTGCTAGCCTCTGCTTTATAGTGTTTCTCTTCATCGTTGTTTCTCCTTTCTTCACCTAGAACAGTAGAAGGGCGGTGTAAAACACCATCCTTGTATACGTGAAAAACTCAGCAAATATAGATGCATTTTACAAACAAAACTCATGTATTCTTCTATTGCAGATGCACTACAAAAAAATATTTTATTACTACATATACGTCACGAGGTTTCACTCCTCATACATTGTGCAAAGCATCTGCCAACTACTTTTGATGACTCACGCTCAAAAACCCTCACTCTCATTCTTCAGGATATCCTGAAAGGAGTGTGTGACCCTCCAAGTTTAGATGTGCAAAACGCTTTGGCCTGAAACCCTACTTAACTACCGGGTAAGTACTTGACATTCCACTCAGCACAGCTTACGATGATACTGTGCGTAAGACCTTGGAGAGTAAGGCTAGTTCATTTCGGCGTTTGGACGTGATCTGCTATCATGAGCAGATTTTATTTTTCTGTATACGACGTACAACGCGAACATGAAATCTGGTCAAAGTCAGGGTGGCATGTATGCCGGGTTATTTTCATTGTTGTCCCTGGAGGCCCGGAGTTAGTATTGATCGTTGTGTGTTATCACTCAACGGATAATATTTTCCGATGAAGTTTGTCACTTTACACCATTCAGCTTATTTATGAAAACCAAGAGAGGAGTGTCCCGTGCCCGACAACGTTCACACCAAATTCCTTCTGAATGAAGACGAAATGCCACATTCCTGGTACAATATCGCGGCAGACTTGCCCAGGGCCCCAGAGCCAGTGCTGCACCCTGGCACCAAGCAGCCTGTTACGCCCGACGACCTTTCTCCATTGTTTCCCATGGCACTGATTATGCAGGAAGTCAGCACCGAGCGCTACATCGAAATCCCACAGCCGATTCGTGAGATCTATAAACAATGGCGGCCCACCCCACTCTTCCGAGCTCGTCGGCTGGAGAAGGCGCTGGATACACCGGCTCGCATTTATTACAAGTACGAGGGTGTCAGCCCGGTGGGCAGCCACAAGCCAAATACGGCTGTAGCCCAGGCCTTTTACAATAAGGAAGAAGGAGTCAAGAAACTCTCGACCGAAACCGGTGCCGGACAGTGGGGATCAGCGCTGGCGATGGCGGGTGCATTCTTCAACATGGAAGTCGAGATCTTCATGGTTAAGATCAGTTACCAGCAGAAGCCCTACCGTCGCAACCTGATGGAAACCTTCGGCGCGACCGTGCATGCCAGCCCCACCAATCTGACGGATTCTGGACGCAGTATCCTGGCAATTGACCCCGAAAATATGGGCAGCCTGGGTATCGCGATCAGCGAGGCAGTGGAAGTTGCCGCCAAGAGCGGAGGCACGACCAAGTACTCGCTGGGCAGCGTGCTTAACCATGTCCTGATGCACCAGACCATTATCGGGGAAGAAACTTTGCTCCAGATGGAGCGTGCGAACGACTACCCTGACGTCGTCGTAGGATGCGTTGGCGGCGGCAGCAACTATGCTGGACTCGCTTTCCCTTTCATCGGCGAAGCTCGTAGAAAGGGCTTAAAGACGCGCTTCCTGGCCGCCGAACCAATGGCCTGCCCCAGTCTGACCAAGGGCGTATATGCGTACGACTTTGGCGATACGATTGGCATGACGCCGCTGGTGAAGATGCACTCGCTCGGCCATGATTTCATACCTCCGGGTATTCATGCAGGTGGGTTGCGCTATCATGGCATGGCACCATTGATGTCGCTGCTTCATCAAGAAGGCATCGTCGAGGCCCAGGCCTACTATCAGAACTCCGTCTTCGAAGCGGCTGTGCAATTCACACGAGCCGAGGGGATCATTCCTGCGCCGGAAGCCGGGCATGCCGTTCGAGCAGTAATCAACGAGGCGTTGAAGGCGAAGGAAGCCGGGGAAGAGAAGGTCATTTTATTCAATCTGTGCGGGCACGGTCATTTTGACATGTCCGCGTATGATGCCTACTTTGCCGGGAAGCTGCAAGATTACGAATACCCGGCAGAGGCCGTGGCGGAGGCGCAGAAGAGGATGCCGCAGGTGGTGTAGTTGAGCGCATAATTAGTGATTCGTATTGGTAGACAAAGCCAGCGGGGCGATTTAACCGAATCGCTCCGCTTTGGTTTATTCCCCCTAAAGTGGTTAACTTTGCTTGAGTAACTGCTCATCTTGCTAAACCATATCTGTCAGCCGGCGCTCGGTGAACTACCGGCACGTTTGCGTGCGTACTGCCGACGCATCTTGGCACGGCTCCCGCAGCCCTCCATGCTGCACCACTGGCGGCTGCCGTTTTTACTCGTATCGAGAAAGAGCCAGCCGCAATCCCCGAGACCTGGACACTCCTTCACCCTCTTCACCTCCTCTGAGGTCAAGAGTTCCACAGCCGAACGTACCAGGGGCCACAGCATCCAGTTGAGTGTGTCTCTCCCCTCAGCCCAACCCCACTGAAAGCCATGGGTAGTTGGGATGAGCCGTGCGTGTGTCAGCGCCTCGACGAATGCGGCCTTCAACGTGTCCAGGTCGGCGATCTCGGTGAACGCTCTGCGTGCGACGGTGGAGAAGACTCTATACATCACCTCCCGTAGGGCAATGGCTTGCTCGAACGCCGCAGACATCTCTGTAGGGCGATGACGGGCGTCTCGCAGGAGGTCCTGCGCTTCGTCCTCCGTCAACACACCTACGCGTCGACTCCAATGTACGAGGTCAGGGTAGCTAGCAAGGAACTCGCGGCGGTGGTTGCCTACGCGCGGGTCTACAGTGTTCACGTAATCTAGACATAGCCGACCGCCTAAGAGCTGAAGAGAATCCACGGCAGTTGATGAGGCAGCCATCCTGTTGCTCCCATCCATCTTCTGCTCCTTTCGCATATGCTTACCGGTCATATGCTGCCATCCACGCAGAAACCAGGGGTGCAGGGGACGGAGTCCCTTGCCGGGGTTCGGGGCGTCCCCGACCTCTTCCCCCTCTCATAGCGGGCCGGCGGCCCGCCAAAGGAATTATGAGTGGATCTCAGTTCATATGGTCTTGACGGGTAAGGAATTGCATGCTATTATCTTACCAGTGAAAAGATTTTAGCAGGTAAGAAACAAAGTGTCAAGAGAGGAATATTGATATCCTCGTATCCATGAGAAGGAGAGAATTTCTTCATGCCAACACTTACCACGATCTTCTTGCTCGTGACGACTACTGTTCTTGTTTGCATTGTTCCTGGGCCGGATATGCTCTACATCATCGCACGTAGCAGTGGGCGAGGGCGTTCCGCAGGGGTTGTCTCCTGTCTTGGAATTGCAACTGGTGGCCTGTTACAGACCGTAGCGGTCGCATTGGGTCTCTCCAGCCTCTTTCTTATCGTGCCAATGGCTTACGATATCATCAAATATATTGGTGCCGTCTATCTGGTCTATTTAGGCATTCGCATCATCCTCAGTCATGAAGAGATGCTGCCCGGCTCACCTGGCGAAAAAGCAGGTTTGCTGAAAGTGTTCTTCCAGGGAAGTTTGACCACCCTGCTCAACCCCAAAGTAGCGCTCTTCTATTTAGCCTTTCTTCCTCAATTTGTTGATCCAACGCGAGGCCATATCTCGCTGCAACTGTTGATTCTCGGTCTTCTGTTTAACATCACCAGTTTAGCAGTTGACACGAGTGTTGCGGTATTGGCGAGTCTCTTTGGCACATGGCTGAAACGTCATTTGGGAGCAGCAAAACTCACCCATTGGCTCGCAGGAAGTATCTTAGTCGGACTTGGCGTTCGTCTCGCATTTTCTCGACGGCAATGATCAACCAGGGCATGAAGAATGAAGGATGAGGCTGTCTACTTCTCCTTTACCAAATTGACTCTTCATACTCTTGAAGGATCAGGACTCTTTGCGCTTCTTCTGTTCCTCACAGGCTATTGCTCTCCCGTCAAAGTGCTGTCTGTTATGTGCGCAGTTCGCTCACGAATTCCTGCAGATCCTTGGTGTAGAGTTCAGGCTCCTCCCAGGCCGTAAAGTGCCCGCCACGGGGAAAATCGGTAAAGTGCTTGAGATTCACTTGGCGCTCAGCCCATTCGCGAGGCAGCGGAGCATCCCACGGACAATGGGCGACGGCTGCCGGAACGGATGGGCGTTGCCCCTGGTTTGGCCTCGGTGTCGCATGAGCCATCTCATAGTACCAGCGAAATGACGAGCCGATGGTTTCAGTGACCCAGTAGATCGTGATATTCGTGAGTAACTCATCTCGGCTAAAACGTTTTTCGATCTCCTCCACGGTCGATCCCGTACAAATGAAGCCCATAATCCATGCTGCTAAGCCAGCAGGGGAGTCGTTCATGCCGTAGGAAAGGGTTTGTGGCTTGCTCGATTGGATCATGTTAAAAGCGCCCTCTTTCATCCACCACTGCCCGATGAAGGCTGCGAATTCCTGCTCAGCCGCAGAGAGGGGAGGAACATAGGTCGTCGTGAAATCCGGGTATCCGGCGTCAGTCAGGTGGATGGCAGTCAGCACATTTGGATGATTGCGTGCCATAGACATGGTGATCAGGGTCCCCCCGTCGCCTCCCGCAGAGACAAATTTCTGGTAACCGAGGACTTCGGTCATCAATGTAGCGAAGAGGTCAGCAAGCGCATCATTGTTCATGGCCTTGCGCTCTGAAAACCCGGTCCCGGGGATAGAGGGGACGATCACCTCAAATGAGGTGTTCGGGTCGCCACCAAAGCGAGCAGGGTCGGTCAGTATCGGGATGGCTTTGTGGAAACGATAGAACGAGTCAGGCCACCCGTGGAGCAAGAGCAGCGGTGTGGGGTTGGGTCCTTTGCCCCGCTCATGGATGAAATGGATACCCACGCCATCCACTTCCGCTTTGAAGTGCGCAAACGTATTGAGTTCTGCCTCATGTTTGCGCCAGTCGTAGGTGTCTTGCCAGTAGTCCGCTAACTCTTTCATGTACTGCAAGTTCGTGCCATATTCCCAGCCTGCCCCCTCCACCTCGTCGGGCCAGCGGGTGCGGGCTAAGCGCTCGCGCAAGTCGTCAAGGGTGGCCTGGGGAATGGCTATTTTGAACGATTGGATACTCATGTGTACATTGTTCCTTTCTGCTCTGTGTTGTGATAAGAGGCAAGCTGTAGTCGTACGCCGTTCCAGGTACTTCCCCTTTTATCCTACCTGTGGGAACAATCCTCAAACGATGCTAGCTTGACCTTGCCTACACTCATATTACTATTGAAGGAGGACAGAATCGATCCTCGTTTGAGAAAGATGCCGTTGAAGATTGCAGAAAGCGGTGCGTTGTCATGCTGCTTTAGCAGTTGTCAGAAATATTGATCCGGTTTTAAGCAAGCCGATGCACACGTCATTTTCTCCCAACATACAAAAAACAGTCCAATTTTCTCTCGAAACCCCTTGACAACAACTAGTTTATTTGATACTATTCTCATATATTCTAGTCGAAATAAGAATAGTTCAATGAGGAAGATAAGAACATGGCAAAGCGCAAGATCTCCAACCTGTTAGCATTGGCTGTCTTGTCCCTGCTGACTGAGCGTCCCATGCATCCCTATGAGATGTTAGGGGTAATGCGTCAGCGAGAGCTTGCTGCCGTCATCAAATTGAACCAGAGCTCACTCTACTCGGTCATCGAGGCGTTACACCGGGAAGGATTGATCAAGCCCATGGAAACGCAGCGGGAGGGACGTTATCCTGAACGCACCATTTACAAGACCACCGAGGCCGGACGGGCTGAGTTACTCGACTGGCTCCGTTCGCTGATAAGTCAGCCAGCGGCAGAATACACGCAGTTTGCGGCAGGCCTGGCTTTCCTGGGCAACCTGCCTCCGGCAGAGGTGGCGACGCTGCTTGAAGAGCATACACGATATCTCCAGGAGCAGATTAGCAGCACACACGCTACGATCGAGAGGGCCCTCCAGCTCGGCGTGGATCGCCTCTTTCTCGTTGAGGATTTGTATACCCTCACCCTGCTCGAAGCCAAACGCACCTTTGTGCGGCAACTCATCCAGGAGATCAACGATGGGGCCCTGACAGAGACGAGAGATGAAAAATGGACATGGAAGATTACTCGTCCAGATCTCTCTTTGCTGGGTAGTGAAAAGGAAGAGGAGCATGAGAACACAACCGATGGATCAACTCAGGAATATTGAAGCAACAGAAACACTGAAACAAGAAGAAAAGACATCAGGAAAGGAAATCATCATGCAGAACCAACAGAAAAAAGCCTTGATTATTGGATGCGGGATTGCTGGTCCTGCCCTGGCGCTGTTTCTCAAACGGGCGGGCATTGAAGCAGAAATCTACGAGGCACGCACGACGCCCGAGGGCTACGCGCTTTCCCTGTCGAGCAACGGCGTGGCCGTGCTTCAGGAGCTCGGGCTTGATCGCGCTGCCTTCGCGGAAGGGTCCGCAGTGACCGAGTGGCTCATGTGGAACGGGCGTGGCAAGCATCTGGGAGGGGGAGTCTTAGCGGGAGGGGGACTCAAGAGCGTCTTCATCAAGCGTGTTCCCCTGGGCATGATCATCTCGGATGAGGCCGAACGCCAGGGGATCAAGATCGCTCGGGGCAAGAAGCTCCACAACATCGAGGTGACGAGCCAGGGCGGTGTCGTGGCAACTTTCCAGGACGGCACGCAGGCCCTCGGCGATCTGCTCATTGGCAGCGATGGAGTCCACTCGCGCACACGCCAGCTCATCGACCCCACCTTCCCCGGTGCTGTCTACACCGGCCTGATGAATACCGGCGGGTACACTGCTGGCTTGAACCTGTCTTTCCCGCCTGAGACCACCCACTTCATCTTTGGCAAGCGCGCCTTTTTCGGGTATCACGTGAGTCCCTCCGGCTACATCTACTGGTTTGCCAATTATGTGCAAGCTGAAGAGCCTGCCAGAGAAGCGGGGGAGGGGAGCACGCACGAGGAACGGAAACAGCGCTTACTGGAGTTGTTCCGCGATGATCAGCCCTTTATCCGGGAGATCATTGGGGCAGCGGAGGAGACCTTCCCTGATTTTCCCTCCTACGCTCTGCCCACACAGCCAACCAGCTGGCATAGGGGACCAGTGGTTCTGCTCGGCGATGCGGCCCATGCCATCTCGCCCAGTTCTGGACAGGGAGCGTCGATGGCGTTGGAGGATGCAGCCGTCCTGGCCAAGTGTCTGCGAGATGTCCCCGATCTGGAGCAGGCGTTTGGAACCTATGAGCAGTTGCGCCGGGAGCGCACTGCGAAAATGTTTGAGGTCGGAGAACGTGGTGATTCAAGTAAGTTCGTGACTCGTCCCCTGCAGCAGTGGTTCCGGGATCTGACGACGCCCATTTTCCTCAAGCTCTTTGCCAATCCAAAAGCGTCCGACTGGATGTACTCCTACCGGGTCGATTGGGACGCGCCGATACCAGCGCACACACCGGCTTCCAACGAGCTTCGGGAAATGGTCAGCCATGTGGGCGTGATGAAGTAATACTGCCTTGCATTCAGATGAGCCCCCGTCAATAATGAGTTCGCTTGCTTACAGCCGGGAACGGGGTGTGGACGCAACTCCACTGCGCCCACACCCCGTTCCTACTACCTTGATGAATTTATCAAAGTTCAGAAGTCTCACTGAACCTTGAACGAACCGATCATGCCTTTCATAAAATGCGGTTGGCCGGTCTTTGGATCAGGAAAGAAACAGAGAGCCGCATAATTGCCGGGCTGCAAATTCAGCTTGATCCAGGCTGAACTTCCCAGTTGAAGCCCCGCCATCCCTCCGGCGTCCTCGATCCAAGAGGGAGGAGGACCTTCCTGAGAAGCAGAGGGCGAATTAAGCAACTTCTTCAGATCCTCGATGGTCTTCCCCTGAGTCAACTTTACGATATCCATCTCATGGGCCTGTGGTCCCTGATTGGTCACCTTCAATGTCACCGGACCGGAAGGAAGACTCTGAGGCAGAACAAAACTGAAATCCTTGAGTAAAATTGTCCCGTCCTCCTTGGGAGGCTGCACCTGAGTAGTCGCTGCACCGGAGACAGTGAACTGGGTGATCATCCCTTTCATAAAGTGGGGGACATTGTCCGCTCCCGAAATGACACACACAGCCACATAGTTTCCCTGCGTCAAGTTCAGAATGACCTCCTGACTCTGTCCCGGCTTCAGAGCATTAGCCCCGCCAAAAAACGTCACCATGCTGAAGACTTTGAGATCATTTTTCTGAAAACTGTCTTTGAGAGCAGTATAGAACTGATCATAACTGACCCCGTCATTGATCCGTACTATTTGTAATTGATGTTCGGATTTGCCGTTATTGAACAGCGTGACATCTACTAGACCCGCAGGAAGACTCTTGGGCTGATCAAAAGAAAAATCCATTGCCTTGATGGTGATAGCCGGTATAGCTGGTACTGTGCTGGCCGGTGTACTGCCCGCAGGGCTGGATGCTTGTCCTCCGCAAGCTGCTAAGAAAAAGGTCACTATCGCCGAGAAAAAAAGAATGACCAACGGCAATACGTTGCGGTGACGGATAACACCGAAGGCAGATGGACCGTAGAAATCCTTTCCGTTTTTAGCCATGTGATACGCTCCTTTGGCTCAACTAACACAAAAACGATGATGCTCTCTCCCACATGAAGTGAGCCCACTTGCTCTAAGAGAGATGTTCTCACCGAACAGGCGGCTCTATCCCTCCTGATGGGCAAGATACTGGTTCCCATTATCGCTTGGAATCATAGGTAGTTACTCTCAATACACGAAAAATGTCCTGTGTGAACGTTTTCTGTATATTGTTATCTTGATAGATGATTAAGAAGGTGGAACAATGGCCCTACTCCCTTCTCCCACTCCTCAAGTTGACCCTCTTCAGGCTGCAACGGATCTTCTCGTTGGCATAGCTGCACTGCTAGGCAGTCTGGGGGCCATCTATACGCTGCTCAAGCGGATCAACCAAAACAGAAACAAGCCTAAAGAAGTCTCCCCTTTGCAGTTTGTACGCATACAGCATCAGCCAGTCGAGAGGAAGGATTGGCAGAGGCGAAGGTTAATGTCCCTAGTGGTCGCTTTTGGGTGCCTCATTGCTCTGGTGGGATATAGTCTGCTGCTCTTTCTCGTTTTCCCGCCTCGAGGTGGGGAGATAGCCCGAGTTGGCATCTATCTGGTCTTCGTCGTGGTGCTCTTCTTCAATATGTTGGTGTTTTTCTCAGTCTATGCGAAACTGGGGAAGGCACCGGAGGATGCGCGCACGTTCTTTTTTCAGCGTGCAACTGTTGAGGTGAATGCCCCCATTGAGAAGATTTTTGCAGAGTGTCTGCGAGCGTTAAAACGGCTCAATGCCTATGCGCTTGAGTTCGACGTCACGCAGCGGTACCTGGAAGCAACCCTGGGGATGAGCTTGAACTCATTAGGAGGAACGCTTTGTATCCAGATTGAGCAGGGGAAAGATGATCACTATTTTATACAGGTTGGTGTGGAACGGCGTTTCTTGCACCACATGTTGGCCAACAGTTCCTGGGGGATCTCCTCATTTATCAAGCAGTTACTGGGGAAGTAGCCAGGCCTAAAGGCAAAGATGGAGATAACCCCTTGATGATCGTGGGCTCGACCCTCGTGATCGCTGCGCTGTTCAATCCTCTGCGCCGGCGAATCCAGGCCTTCATCGACCGACGCTTCTACCGGCGCAAGTATGATGCAGCTCGTATCCTTGCTGCTTTCAGCGCAACCCTGCGCAACGAGGTGGATTTGAGCCAGTTGCGTGAACAGTTGTTAGCTGTGGTTCAGGAGACGATGCAACCCACATATGTCTCGCTGTGGTTACGCAAGACTGAATCCGAAGGAAAATCAGAATGAGAGTACAGTCCACAGGCCACATTCTGCCGCCATAAGCCCGACCAATGAAAGCGTTGGAGCACTTCAATCCAGTTGTCGCAGCACCCGAACAGATGTATAATCTGTCTCGGTTAGGTGAAGACTTTTGCCTCTTCATCTATCTTGCTTGGCTTGTTACACCCGACATAAGGATTGAAAACATACTATGCTACTCACGCTGCCGTTGATACTTTTTATAGTGATGACAGAACTCTCGGTAGGAGCATTTACGGTACTCTTCCTGCTTGATTGGCGCAACCTGGTCAAACGAAGTTTCCTCGTCACCTATTCAATCATTTACGTGATTCTGACTGGCCTCACCGTCTTATTTCAGCAGAATTTTTCATCGCTGGAGCTGCTCAATACCTTCACGATGCTGGATAAAGCCTGGACAGGCTACCTATCCCTGACCTTGCCGGTCTTCCTGGTGCTGATGATTCTATATACTGTCTTCCTGGTGCCCGATAAAAAAGCAGGGGTAGATGGTAAAGTCAAAAAAGAAGAAGTGGAAGTGGGTGGATCTCGAAGATCGACCTTGCGTTTACTTCGCCTCATCAGTGGGAGTTTGACTGTTCTCGCGGGCATGGTGACACTCTTCGTGCTGGGGATGATCTTTCGACCTCTGGCTTCATCCAGCCTGGCAGGAGCATTTGTAGTAGGCGGTTTCTTTGCCTCGGCGCTGGCTCTCGGTGGGGTAATGACCGCCATGTGGCTGGGCCACTGGTATCTCGTTACACCTGCGCTTTCTGAGAAACCGCTGCAATTTGCTGCCACCCTTGTGCTGATCGGTGTACTAGCCCAGGTTGTCTTCGCTTTTACTGCTGGTATCAGCACGGAGGCACACTCACAGGCAAGTAATGTAGTGAAACCCGCAGTCACGGCCACCGCTACTTCCTCAGTTTCGGCGGCTACGCCGGCACCTACTTCACAGGTCAAACCCTCTAATGCACCTGTTGTCGCGCCGCTTAGTACAGATGTGATCGGCTGGCTGCGTATCCTGGTGGCCTTTATCTTACCTCTTGTACTGCTCGGCTTTATTTTGAAGCTGATACATGATCGCTCGTTCCAGTCAGCTACGGGGATGCTCTACCTGGTGGTTGTGCTGACGCTTGCGGGTGAGGCAATGGCGAGAGGGTTGTTTTTGACAGGGTTACAGTGATTAGCAGGATGCGCATAGCTGAAATGTGACCTTCCCTTTCCTCAACTGTGGGTACAACAGTAGTCATGCTCTGCCGCAATCGCGCAAAGGGAGAAGCCGTACAGACGGAGATCAAAGCGGCTAGCAGGAATGCTCAGGTGGATCTGATCGTCGCGGACCTCTCCTCACTTTCCGAGGTGCGCCGCGCAGCCAGCGAGTTCAAACAGCACTATACGGCCTAATAGGCCAAAATGAGATGTTGACACCATTATCGGTGACCTGGAGTCGCAATGCAGCGTCCTTATCTTATGAAAGGGTGGAGCGCACAAACGTTATCCGGCTCACGCTCTGGTCGCTCAGCAATAGAGCCTGAAAGAGATGCGTCAACCGGTGCGGGAAGCGCGAGGCGATACTGCTATGGACGATACTCAGCCATCTACAAAGCAGGGAATCGACCAGGTTTCGCCGGCGACCAAACCTCGGCGAACCTTGAAACTGGGCCAGAGAGCAGCACAGGCGACCCTCGCCTTCTTGCTGTGCGCAGGTTTTTTTCTGTCGCTTTTTCCCTGGGGACGGTCCCTTACACGCAGCGCCTTCCTGCTACCATCGCTGATTAGTGCCTCTGAACCCGCACCGCTGGTGCTTGGCGGAGATCCCGTGCGCTTCAGTCGCATCACGATTTCCTCTGCCAATGGCCCGGTCTTCCTGGACATCTACGAGCCGGCCACGCCGCCGCCACCGATCCCCGGTGGGCGCGAGGCCATCATCAACATTGTGGGCGCTGGCGATAACCGCAATGTACCCCAGCTCATCAACCTTTCGCAATCTTTTGCGCACGAGGGCATCGTCGTCGTCAATGTAGGTACGCCAACGCTCTTCCAATACAAAGTCTCGGCGCAGGATGGTGAGGCCGTGGTGCAGGCGTTCAAGCTGCTGGAGCACTGGCCGGGCGTGGACTCGCATCACATCGGCATCATCGCTTTCAGCGTCGGCGGTATGCTGGCCTGTGTTGCTGCAGCAGACCCGCGCATCCGCGACCGCGTGGCGTTCCTCGCCATCCTTGGCAGCTATTTTGATGCGACCAGCCTGCTCCACACCGTTGGCAGGCGCGCCCAGGACGTCAATAACCACACGCAGCCCTGGCAACCTATCACTACGTCTCTCTACGTGCTGGCCATCACCGTGAGCAGCCTGCTCACGCCTACTGAAAATAAGCTCCTGCAGAAGGCATTCCCTCTTAACAATATCGGTCCCCCGCTGACCGCGCAGCAACAGGCTCAGCTTTCGCCAAACGCCGCTGCGTTCTATCACCTGCTGGAAGGCGATGAGCCTGGCAGCGTAGACCACAATCTCACCGCTCTCTCGCCCCAGATCAAAACGCTGCTCACACAGCTCTCCCTGATGTCGGTCATCGACCAGATTCGCGCTCCGATCCACTTGATGCATGACCGCAACGATCCCTCCATACCTTTCAGCCAAGCTCAGGAATTTGCAGCAGCGCTTGCACGCATCCATCACCCATACGACTTTGCTGCTTACGGTATCTTCTCGCACGTAGAGGTACAGCCGAACCTCGGTTTGGCGCAAGTGCTGAGCGACGGCACCAAGCTGTTTCAGGCTCTTAATAGTATTCTGCTGGTCGGCTCATGAGCGTCATAGCGGAGCAGAAAGCGAGGAAGACGATGCTGATCCTTTCACTCTTCTGGTTGTTGATTGGCCTGCTCATCGGCGCGCTGGCAAACGCGGCGAAGCTGCGGCCTGCAGCGTGGGTTCATGGTGGAAGGCTGGGCATGCCCGGTCTTGGTGCGCTGGTAGCCTTATTTGGCGGGTGGCTGGGCACGTTGTTGCTCGGCACACTCTTTGCCACTGCTACCGCCATCTGGATCGCCGTGCTTGGCGTGTCACTCCTGCCCCGGCTGATCACATGGTGCAACGCCTGGCTGCAAGCCAGGAGCTCTGTACCATGAAGATAAGGTGTACTACTGTATTATATTTGTCTCCCAGCACGCAGCGCTCTTTCGCGTTCCTTCAGTTCGCGGCGCAGGATTTTACCTGAGGGAACTTTGGGTATGGCGTCAATGAATTCGACGTAGTGCAGCTTTTTGTAGCCTGCCAGTTTGCCATTGACGAACGCTATTAGTTCCTCGCCTGTCACGCTGTGGCCTGGACGAACGACCACGAATCCCTTGGGTACCTCTCCCGCTTCGTCATCAGGTACGCCGATAACAGCTGAGTCTAAAACAGCTAGATGCTCCAGCAGCAGAGCTTCTATCTCAGCGGGGGCAACACCAAAGCCTTTGTATTTAATCATTTCTTTCTTGCGGTCTACAATGTAGGTGTAACCTTCGGTGTCCACGTGGCCGATGTCGCCCGTGTAAAGCCAGCCATTGCGCAAGGCGTTGGCTGTTTCTTCGGGGGCTTTCCAGTAGCCTTGCATGGTCTGTGGGCCGCGAATGATAATCTCGCCGTCCTCTCCGATGGGCATTTCTCGCTCGCCGGTCTCGATATCGACGATTTTTTGCTCGGTATTGTTGACTGGCATACCGACGCTCTCTATGCGCACAAGCGCAGGATCACGCGGCTGGGCGTGTGTGAGCGGCGAGGCCTCGGTCATGCCATACGCCTGTATCAATTGAGCTTTTGACTTGCCCTGCAATTTTTCGATCAATTTATGAGCAGGGTCAAGCGGGAGGGGAGCAGCAGCAGAGAAGATGTATTTGACAGTTTTCATCTTATTGAGATCGACGGGAGCATTCGCCAATCCAAGGATGATAGGTGGCACGGCAAAGTAGTAGGTCACGCCATGTTTTTCGCACAATTCTAAAGACTGGAGCAGGTCAAAGCGTTCCATCAGTACCTGGGTGGCTCCAGAGGCGAGGAATGAACCTGTGAGCACCACACCATAGATATGATACATTGGTAAGAAGATCAGCGCGACCTCGGTGTGGCTGGTCTGAAATACGGTCGTGAACTGGAGATGATTGGTCGTCAGGTTTCGGTGACTGAGCATCGTTCCCTTGGGGAAACCCGTGGTTCCGGAGGAATAGGGCAATGCTACAAGGTCATCACCATTGATCTGTACCTGTGCATGTAGTACCGGCGATGCTTCCCGTAACAGTTTCGCGAAAGGGATAGCATCCGGCATCCCTTCGGGAACTTTATCACCGGTGACAATGATATGTTTGAGGTCGGGTAACGATTGCTGGCTCAACACGATTTGGAGCAGTGGCAGCAGTTCTCGTTGGATCAGAATGGCTTTGGCTTCAGAGTTCTCAAGCTGATAGGCTATTTCACGCTCTTTATATGAGGGGTTCATGGGACTGGACACAGCCCCAATCGTGGCGGCAGCATTCAAGGTGATGGTGTACTCAGGACGATTGAGTGTGAAGAGACAGATGCGATCCCCTTTGCGTATACCCAGATCATGCAGGCCATTGGCGATGCAATTGACCATCGAGACGACCTCACGATAGGTCAGCATGAGATCGTAGTAAATGATAGCAGGGCGGTCGGGATTGCGTCCGGCTGCTATGCGTAAAAGATGGTCATAGGGCATTTCAGGGAAATCCACCTGAGGCCGAAACAACTCAGGTGTATGCATTTTGTCAGCCATATCTGCCATACCTGAAGTCCTTTCTGGTTTGGGCAACCAGGCCTTTCAATTCCTACGAACGAATTCATTGCCCTTCTTTCCCAAGGCGTAGAGCTTTTTCGCGTTCTTTCAGCTCACGGCGCAAGATTTTGCCGGAAGCGACTTTTGGAATCGCATCGATGAACTCGACAGTGTGAATCTTTTTGTAGCCGGCCAACTTGCCATTAGCGAATTCGAGAATTTCCTCTATGGTGGCACTGTGGCCCGGTCGGAGAACGACAAAACCCTTGGGCAGTTCGCCCGCCTCATCATCGGGGATGCCGATGACGGCGGAGTCCAGAACGGCGGGATGCTCCATCAGCAGGGATTCTAGCTCAGCGGGGGCGATACCGAAGCCCTTGTATTTGATCATCTCTTTCTTGCGGTCAACGATGTAGGTGTAGCCATCGGCGTCCACGTGACCGATGTCACCAGTATAGAGCCAGCCGTTGCGCAGGGCACGTGCGGTCTCTTCAGGAGCTTTCCAGTAGCCCTGCATGATTTGAGGCCCACGAATGATGATCTCTCCATCTTCTCCCGGAGGCAACTCGCGTTCGCCGGTTTCAATATCGACGATCTTCTGCTCGGTGTTGTGGACGGGCATACCGACGCTATCGATACGTACCAGCGCAGGATCACGCGGCTGCGCGTGCGTAAGCGGAGAAGCTTCGGTCATGCCATAACCCTGGATAACGCGAACACTTGACTTGGCTTCCAGTTTGCGTGCGGGATCAAGCGGCAGGGGTGCCGCGCCTGAGAAGACATACTTGACGGTCTTCAGCTTGCCAAGGTCAATCGGTGCGTTTGCCAGGGCCAGCACAATCGGTGGTACGGCAAAGTAGTACGTTACTCCATGCTTCTCACATAAATCGAGGGACTGAACTAGATCAAAGCGTTCCATGATGACCTGGGTCGCCCCGCCAGCGAGGAAACTACCGGTGAGCATCACACCGTAGATATGGTAAAACGGTAAGAAAATCAGGCCAACATCGGTCGTTTCGATCTGAAGCACAGTTAAGAATTGGAGGTTATTGCAGGTCAGGTTGCGATGTGTGAGCAGCGTTCCTTTGGGGAAGCCCGTGGTGCCGGATGAGTATGGCAGCGCCACCAGGTCATCACCGCTAATTTCGACGTAATCGCCACGTTTTGGTGAGGATTCGCGCATCAGCCTGGCAAAAGGTATGGCTTCCGGCATCCCTTCTGGAACCTTGTCACCCGTAACGATGATGCGCTTAAAATGCGGCAGCGATTTTTGGGTCATCACAAGTTGTAGCAAAGGCAATAGTTCACGCTGAACCAGAATGGCTTTAGCTTCGGAGTTTTCAAGCTGGTAGCCGATCTCGCGCTCTTTGTATGCAGGGTTCATCGGGCTGACCACCACACCAATAGATGCCGCGGCGATAAAGGTGATGGTGTACTCGGGTCGGTTGAGTGTAAGCAAGCAAATACGATCGCCCTTTTCTAATCCCAGGTTATGAAGGCCATTTGCGATGCTGTTGACCATTGAGACTACTTCGCGATATGTCAGCATGAGATCATGGTAGATGATCGCCGGACGGTCAGGATTGCGGGCAGCGGCTATGCGCAAGAGATGATCGTAGGGAACATCGGGGAAATCTACTGATGGACGAAATAATTCAGGTACAACCATTTTTTCAGACATGCCTGGAGTCCTTTCTGACTCAACATTGAGTAATTCAGAAGAGTATACGGAACATAAGGCATGCGTGGATCAGTTCTGGGAGACCACGCTTTTGTACGAGATGTAGCATACCCCAGATGTGATACAAGGTCAAGTATTTGGAAGCTAGCACTTCATTTGGAATAGTAGTAACAATGTCTACTACAAAAATTGACTCAGTTGGCGAATGCGAGAAATACTCGATTGCGCTGCATTATGACCCATCGGTGTATAGTAGGGGCGATCCCTTGCGGTCGCCTATACGCACCAACTTAAGGAGGGATGACAAAAGCAGGCTCGATCTGACATGCTAGAAACACATCTTCCAAGGTCTGTCGTGTCAGAAAGGAGCCTGAGTGTGACCAGTGTATCACAAGTAGGAAAGCAAATGCAGTG
>WNGD01000124.1_pt1 | contig 67976 bp, 64 predicted proteins | sample 5400671 | NCBI WGS metagenome assembly WNGD01 (sample SAMN13153369, study PRJNA577476) | soil metagenome | isolation source: 40 cm soil or saprolite under grassland replicate 2 | place: USA:California | collected 2016-06-15
GTTCGCTCGCCCTCGGGACCCTGGATGGCGTCGAGATCGATCGTCCCGACTTTGCCAACACCCTTGCTGAACGGAAGCTCGAATACCACTGGCTCGTTCATATCGTTCCAGATGCCGCTGACGCCCACATCCACGAGGGCCTTTTGCATGTCACCCCACCACGCACGTACCTCTGGTCGCGTGTGATCGGGGAAGACCGCGTCATCGGGCCAGACGTAGCCGTGGAAGACCGCGCCGTCGGCGCGGTGGATGAACACATCCCGCTCCAACCCTTCGCGGTAGACGCGGTAATCGGGATCGCTCTTCACGCCGGGGTCGATGATCGTCACGATGCGGAAGCCATCGCGGCGCAGGTCGTCGATCATTGTCTGCGGATCGGGGAAGCCCTGTGGATGCCAGGTAAAGACGCGATAGCCGTCCATGTAGTCAATGTCCAGGTGAATCGCGTCGCAGGGGATGTCGCGAGTGCGAAACTCGGCTCCCAGCTCACGCACCATCGGCTCCGTCATGTAACTCCAGCGGCTCTGGTGGTAGCCAAGTGCCCAGCGCGGTGGTAGGGGCATCGTACCCAGCAGCGTGGCGAGGCTCTCGTTCACCTGCTCTGGTGTTGGCCCGTAGACGACGTAGTAGTCGAGTTCACCGCCTGCAGCCTCCATTTGCCAGACGGTGGGTCGTGTAGCCCCTACGTCGAAGTGACTGCGCCACGTGTTATTGAAGAAAACGCCATAGGCCAGACCGGGCCGTAGTGCCAGAAAGACTGGGATGGCGAGGTAGAGTGGGTCGGTGCCGGGGCCATGGCCCATGGGCGGATCGGTCGTCCAGTTGATCAGGTGACTTCCGAGCTTGTCGAGTTGCCCGGTGCGTTCACCGAAGCCAAAGAAGTGCTCACCGGCCTCGATACGCTTGGCGCAGGCGACGCGGTGTGACCCCGATGAGCTCCGACTCCACTGCATGCCCGCCTCGTCGGCGCAGAACGGCTGCCCCTGCACATCGGCGAAGGAGAGGTTGCCCCGGTCGCGCTCGATCCGCACCATAAGCGAGGCCGTTCGCAGCACGAGTGCCTGACTCGCTTCCTCGATCTCGAATGATGTTTCCGCAAACGCATCGTCCGCCCGTGCGACCGCCCAGGAGTGGCGTGCGGCGAACGTCCCTTCTGGAGCCAGGCGTACGCGGAGCATACGATCGGTCAGGACCGTGATCGCAACGCGTGGGCCGCCGTAGTCGAGGATGAGGGCACGCCCTTCGCGAGTGGAGGAGCGCAGAGCTCCCAGGGTGATGAAGGATTCGGTCATTCTGGTCACCTCTTTTCAGTTGTTAGTTGTACATTGACGACGAGTTGTAAATCAACGAAGCATAGCGGTGTACGATCACGTCCTTGTGGGGTGTCGCAGTCAAGTATGATTTGCTCCAGCCCTTTAGGGCTGCAAGAACTCCACCAGTTCGGGCAATGATGCACCGGCCGCATGGGGCAAGCACTTTGCAGTGCTCATGCCCGATAGTATATCATGCAAGCTCCAAGGTGGCAAAGTAGGACTAAAGGAAGGCTGCGTTTCATTTTTTTGCACAGAGTGCAGGTGGGTGGGCCTGACCCCCACAAGGGGGGTCACTACATGTCTTGCGTCGAGGTCCTCAGATGTAGTGACCCCCTTGTGGGGGTCAGGCTCGCCAAAATTTGAAACGCACCCCTAAGACAAGGCTCAGAGAGGTGGCAGAGAAATGCCTGTGTCGCGTTGAGAAACAAACGAAAAGGGAGTAACCACAACAGTCGGTTACTCCCTTTTCGTCAAGGGCCCCTCATTCCCTTATGAAAAGCGGTCTCTTCGTCTATCAGATGCTATCCCTTACAAGGATTGCTTGAGAAGACCTGACGGAAGTCGTTGTAGCGTGTGGTTGGTCCGCCACCAGTGGTTGTGTAGGTGATGTTCAGCAGCGTACCGTATTGCTGATTCTGATGGAAATCATTGGCACTTCCCGGAATGTGGTTGCCAAGTTGCCAGACACATCCAGCACTCGTATTACGGATACTGAAGAATGGGTAGAAGGCGGCTGGTTGCTTACCCCCGCCAGGTGCTGGATCATCAGTCGAGGGGATCAGGGTGCAGCCAACACCGGTGAAGCGATCACAGACGGCAGGGTCCTCGATGCGTGGTAGGTCTGCCTCGAAGGCAAAACGTGAATAATTCACATTGTAACCACTACCTGTTAAAGGACTGCTGAAAAGAACCGACGTTGGATGCAGTTTGGTGTTGCCATCAGGCCAAACTGGCTGATAAGGAGTACCGTCAAATCCCAGGTTTACTGCGGCAGGGTTGACGCATCCCGTCACTTGGACCAGCAGCGATGCACTGGCTGGCTGGCAGACGACATCGTCACTGTCAGCCCGTTCCTGATCGTTCACCATGCCTTCTTTTCCAGTACAATTTCCGCCAGGAGCAGAAATTGCGCTACACAGGTCGAAGTGACCCGTTTCGTCAGAGAAAGCGATATTGTACGAATGGGCCGCCCACGGGACGCGGGTTAGCTCAGATGAAGTGCTGTACATAGGGTGGAAGTCGTAAGGAATGTTATTGCAGGTTGTCCCATTGGGATTGAATTGGACCTGTCCAAATCCATTAGCGGCACTAGAAACCATCGAACCGCTCTGACCAGTTGTTAGGTCATCGAGAACGATTTTTAGACCATGCGCTGTATCATGTAACGTGACGATAATAGTATCGCCAGAATTCATGAAGAGGTCTTTTGTGGGATCGGGAGTGAAGGTAGCGGTTGTTGCATTTACGGGACTGGGAGGTGCCTGTGGAGTACCACTCTTGGTGATGAAGGCGAAGTTGACAGGTTCGACACCAACAGTAGAGAGACATGTGTTGTTATTGAGTTGACCTGTGACAGGGTTCTCAGAGAGACTATCGATGTTGAATGCTGCACACCACTTCGTGGCAGCACAACTGATACCACCAGGAGCAGCAAATGGAACCCAACCAGGAGGATAGAACTGCATCTCCATGAAGGCTGCTCCAGGATGGTTAGGACTGATGGCTGGATCAACAATGTTCTTATCACTGTCTGGTGTACAGGTACTCAGTAGTTCAGGATATGACTGCGTATCACACATCGCCATGCCAAACCAGAATGCTGGGTGGAGTTGGAAATTGTAGGATTTTCCAGCTGTGAGCGGATTTGCCGGTGTTGGATCCTTAGGCAGTACGAGACGATATCTCATTTGGTTGCCCGAACCTGGCCGACTGGAATAGAAAAGGGTCGCTGGCTCATCATGTCCAATATAGTGACCCTCACCGAAAACCGCTTCCGAATCGTATACTTCCGTACAAATAACAGCTCCCGCCGCACAATCGATGTGCATATGGGAAGAAGAGGCTGTGGCCGCACGAGCTTGCGGTACATAGCCACGCCACAAGCCAGTCACCGCCAACCCAAAAATGAGGATGGCAAAAGCTATGAGTGTGAACCTTGACTTGAGAAATTTCATTCTTTCCCCCTAAAACTTGGAGTCAAATTAGGTTGTCAAAATGTGGGCTTGCATAAAAGCTTCACTTCGACAAAACCTTACACAATTGAGATATTGCGCTTACTCGCTTGCTAATAAGAGGACGCACTATACTGTATACAGTCGCCGAACAAGACCGCTTTTTAGGGATAGGAAACGAGAGGTAGCACCAAGTATATTGTAGCCTCTACTTTAAGTGTTGTCAATATTCTGAATAAGGCTTTGTCACATACATCTGACCAATTAATATTTAACCATATTGAAATATATTTTTATACTTTTAGTGAGTTAAGAGTAGGTTGTGAAGCAGCGAAGAAATACAAAGAGAGGCGGAGAAAAACCCCGATGTGATTTTTCTCCACCTCTCTTTGTATTTCTCCTCAGACTGGTTGATTCATCATCTGCTCAATTTGCGTAATCGCATCATCACGACTAATCTTACCGGCCAACAGATTGTCTACGATCTTGGCAATCGGAGAAGAAGTTATCGTTGCGACTTCCACAGATTTGTCTTCGGCAGGAGTACTTGTTGAAGGTATATTCGCTGCTGATGTAGTAGGTGTTGTTTCCTCTTTAGCTGTACTATGGAAGAAGCCGGCACGTATAGCTGTCCACAGGTAGAGGCCGACGATACTCAGACCGACGACAAAGGCTGCCAGGCTAGCGTGAGCCGCATATTGCCAGTTATCAAGCGGCGAACCAAGCAAAGACGTGCCATAGGCATAAAGCGCAGTGGCTCCGCCGATAGCTCCTGCGAGGGTACCTCCGCCAAGCAATGTCAGCACAAAGCCACGTAAGGGAGCTATATAGGCTGCTTGTGTACTATGCCTACGTAGTAGCATCTCCAGAGGGATGTAGGCAATACCTGTAATGACCAGGGCTAGAGCCGTGACCCAATTTTCCGGTTGCAGAGGTGTATGAGAAGGTGCTATATACTCTAATGCATTCAGTACGAGCAGTCCGCAGCCCCACCAGAACGATACTCCCAGCAGTGCTGTAGCAATGGCCTGCACTGTCAGAGACACCTCTGCTTTTGCCTCCCCCTGCTTTTGTGCTGCACGGCGTAACCAGAACATATATATTCCCACTACAAGCAGGCCCAGTGTTAAGGGTGAAAGTACGTCATATTCTGCGAATGGGCCAGAAATGCTTCTCGGCTCTACCGGTATATGCAAGATGAAGAGCAGGAGCAGTGAGAGGGCGCGATAGATGCCAACTAGCACGGCGACTACACCGTAGCCGAAGCTCAGAAAATGAAGCACTTTGCGTAAGAGCGATGTCGTATCATGGCGACTCAAAAGCCCATATCCTAACCAGAACAATAGTGCCCAAAGTGTTCCAGCAAGCAAACTTAGTAAATTTAGTCCCTGACAAACTGTAAACCCACCACATACAGGGATACCGCTGCCATTACCTTTAAAGAAAAGATCATCTACCAACAAACCCAGCGTTTCCAACCAGACAAAAGTGAGGATGAACAACAAGATCAGCTGTGCGCCGTACAGGTGTAATCGCTGAAAAACGCTAGCTGCACCTGTCTGGGCTGGAGCGCGTCGACGTTCCCACTCGATCAAAGCCCATAAGCTCAGAAATGTCAAGGTATACGCGGCTCCAGAACTGGCTCCTCCTGTATTTGGTGAGCCAAGGCTCGTGATCGTAAATGCCCCTGTCCCCACCGCCGATGGCAAACTGATCAGCTCTACGGCATTGAGAAAAAAAGCACGTACGGCCCCATTAGCCGCCTGTGCATCGTTACGCATGTCCCTGCGAATCAGCCAGTAGTGCAACCCACCAAACAATCCGGCAGTTACTAATGCGACCACCGCCAATACCGCAGCCTGTACCAGATTAGCATTGCTGGGCGTAGCGTACGGTTCCGAAAAAATTGTCAGTGCCAGTGCTGTTTGTAGGAGTCCCTGCACGGCGAAAGCTGCGAACAACAGCATGGCGACAAATACCGTGTAGAGGTAAAAGCGATATAATCCCCGGAGCATAAATTCCTCCTCTCTGCAAGAGAGCCAGTAAATGATATATACTATAATAATTGCGGTAGAAAAAACTCTTCTACCTGCATAAAGTATACACCTTAGCGGCCTCAATGGTTGAGGGGCAAATGACCTATTTGCTTGGTAGCCCTTTACCTTTGTGGTAGAATAGTCCCAACAAAAGATTTGTCCGTGTACTATCTCAGAAAGGCAGGACACGATACATTATGGCACGAGTTTTTCCTGCCTCGATTACCGTCTTAGCTCCAGCAACCTCAGCTAACCTTGGCCCTGGTTTCGATAGCCTTGGCCTTGCCTTGCAACTCTATAACCGTTTCATGGTTGAAGAGAGCGGTACTGATCCGTATCTGCCAAGCATCGAAATACAGGGTGCATTAGGTAGCGATCTTTCTACTGGTGCGGATAATCTCTTTTTCCGAGCCTTTGCCTTGCTCTTTGAACGGCAACAGGTTCCTCTCCCCGCCGTGCGTATTCGTATGACCATTCACATCCCACCAGGTTGTGGCTTGGGTAGCAGTGCTACTGCCGTTGTAGGAGGATTGGTGGCGGCTAACGAACTTTTACAGGCTCGCCATGCAGCCGTGCCTCAAGTCGAAATCTTGCCCCTGGCAGTAGAGCTTGAAGCTGGCAACCACCCCGACAACGTGGCTCCTGCCCTGCTGGGCGGATTGGTTGCCACGACGAACGTCGAGGGGAAGATTCACGCTATTAAAACGCCTTTTCCCGACGCGCTCAGAGCCATCATTTTTACCCCTTCTTTCCCGATGGATACTGTGGCCGGCCGCAAGCTTTTGCCTGCCAGCTACTCGAAGGCTGATGTGACCTTTAATACTGGTCGTGTGGCTTTGCTGCTGACCGCCCTGCAAACCGGGCGTTATGAACTCATTGGTGAGGCCATGCAGGATCGTTTACACCAGCCCTATCGTCAGGCTCTTTTCCCTGCTATGCCAGATATTATTCATGCTGCTGTGGCAGCTGGTGCTCATGGAGCCTGCCTTTCCGGTGGTGGCTCATCATTAATCGCTCTTGCCAGTTCGCGTTTTCAAGAGATATTGCACGTCATGCGCGAAACTGCTCGTGAACGGGGGGTCGATGGTACCGGGACTATTCTGCGTGCCGACCAACAAGGCGCACGCGTACTGCATACATCGCGGGGTCGTACACGTAAAGCGAGTAGCATGCATCATGACGATCCATACTACTGGTCTCCGGCACGTTCAAGTGAAGGGATGGCTGTGAATGAATAGGTCTCTTGCACCAGACATTGTTACGGTTCTTAGTGGTGTGGCATTACGTTGTGTCGAATGTGCAGCCTGCTATCCTGGCATAGAAGAAGGCCGTCCGCCGCGTTATCGCTGTGACTGTGGCGGCGTACTTGATGTAGAGAGCGCCTTCGTATCACCGACTGACCTTAAATCACCTGCGGGAACTGCATGGCGTCAACTTTTTGACGAACGTGCCGCTATGCCTCCCACTTGGCCTATCAAGGACGATAAGGCACTGCTAGATGCAAGCGGGGTCTGGCGTTATCGTGAACTCATTCTTCCCGTCCCTGAACAATACGTTGTGAGCCGACCGGAGGGCAATACCAATCTCTATGCAGTGGGTAAAGAAAACTGTAGTGCTAGCCGGGCAGGTCATCGACAGATCGGCCTCTATGGCGGTGTGGATCAGCTTTTCTTAAAACATGAAGGTGAAAATCCCAGTGGCAGCTTCAAGGATCGTGGGATGACTGTTGGTGTCACGATGGCTCACCTCCTGGGAGCGCAAGCTGTGGCCTGTGCCTCCACTGGGAATACCTCAGCTTCACTGGCCTCCTATGCCGCTCAAGCTGGCATGCGAGGTATTGTTTTCCTGCCAGCAGGTAATGTGGCAGGTGGGAAACTGGCGCAATCTTTAGCCTATGGAGCGACCACCATTCAGATAGCTGGCGATTTCGATGATGCCATGCGTCTCGTTGAGCAGGTCTGTGATGAACTTGGTATCTACCTGCTCAACTCGCTGAACCCATTTCGTATCGAGGGTCAGAAAGCCATTGGCTTTGAAATCTTGCAGCAGCTTGGTTGGCAGGCTCCCGATTGGCTGGTTCTTCCGGCAGGCAATCTGGGCAACACCTCTGCCATCGGCAAAGCCTTCCGTCAGGCATATGAGCTTTCTCTGATTAGCTCTGTGCCTCGCTTCGCCGCCATTCAGGCTAGTGGTGCGAATCCTTTCTATCGTAGCTTCATCCAGGGCTTTGCGCGACGTGAACAGGTGGCCGCCTCTACCGTCGCCTCGGCGATCAAGATCGGCAATCCCGTCAGTTATACACGTGCTCGGCGCGTCATCGAGGAAAGCACCGGCATTGTGGAAGAAGTGACCGATGCCGAGATTCTGGCAGCCAAAACTATTATTGATCGTGCTGGCATCGGCTGTGAACCTGCCTCTGCCGCTACCCTAGCGGGCATACGCAAACTTGTTGAACGTGGCATCATCAAACGCCATGAACGTGTTGTCGGTATTCTCACCGGAAACCTGCTCAAAGACAACAAGACAGGCATGCCCCGACAAGAAAGCATTGTAGTAGAAGCAAATATCGAAGCGGTGCGGAAGGTCTTGCTCTCATGAATAGTGTCCAACGTGTGTGTGGCAAAATGTGCTAAAATGAATAAAAATACAAAAAGGGATGAGCCGGTGTGAGTAAGAGCAAGCGCAGGCGCAAACTATTTCCAACGTGGGATATGCCTTCAGACCCGGTCAAAGCTGTCTTCTGGTTCATACACTGGTCATTGAAGGTACTGGTACGTTTCTTCTGGATACTTATCATAGCAGGCGTCACTTACGAAAGCCTGCTCAATGGCTTTGTGGGCGGCAGCGTCACTCTGCTCATTGGTCTGAGCGTCTGGCTAGGGCTAGCTATTGTCCTTTTTCTCTTTAACCTGGGTAAAAGTATCTCCCGTACCGTCAATGAGGTCTCGCGCATGCAACAGGGCTTCCCGCCGCGTCGCTCTGCATCTACCTTCACCGAACCTGACATTGATAACAGGCGTGTTGTCGAAGGTACTGTCGTGACCGATCTCGAAGCAGAGCGGCGCAAACGGCGGGGTGAATAAGCCTTGGGGTGGTCATTTTTTGTATGGCTGGGGCAAGCCCCAGAGGCGTTCACTTAAGCCTGTCATCCTGAGTGCGAGCGAAGGATCGGCGCTGGGCCCAGCGAGAGATCCTTCGCTTCGCTCAGGATGACAGCAGTGCTGAAGTTCACGCCTATGGGGGCAAGCCCAGCCACTACTATATGATTGAGGAAGACAGCCTGGAGGCGAAACGGGTGTTCTGCTCTCCCCACAATCGCCAAGCTTTATCGTCAGGCAGAGGAACATATGAAGATATGACGGTTCCTGTGCCTTCCAGACAATATTCACCTAGTGTGGCAGGTAATACCATCGTTTGCCCACTTGCCAGTTGCTGCCAGCTTTCCAAATTTTCCCCATAGCGTACGTGTATTTCGGCATTCAGGGCGGATAAGATAATGCAACTACTTGCAGTCTTGCCTTTCATATAGCTGTAATGCTCTTTATTCGCTTTGAAAGTAATCTCGCGAGTCACAAAATACCGGCATCCTACCAGACAGCGATCCACAAAGCTTCTGTTATTGGCTACGACCACCGGCTGTACTTTGGCTTCTGGCGATACCCCATAGTGCGAGACTTCGAGAGAGCGTGCGATATGCAATTCGCGGGGGGTACCAGCTGCTGTCAGGCGGCCATAGTCATACATGCGATAGGTAATATCTGAATATTCTTGTAACTCATAGAGCATCACGCCACTGCCTATAGCATGTACAGTGCCAGCCGGTACAAAGATCACATCGCCTGCCGTAACGCGCTCTTCATGCAATAACTCTTCCAGCCTTACCTGTTCAATAGCACGCTGTACTTCTCCGGCTGAGGTCGGCACTTTGAAGCCATAGATGATCGTTGCATCAGGCTCAGCTGCCAGAACATACCAGAATTCCGTTTTGCCCAGCTTGCCTCTCTCGTGCTGTGCGGCGTAATCATCATCGGGATGTACCTGTACTGAAAGTTTGGCGTTGGCATCAATAAACTTTGCTAACAAGGGAAAACGCTGTCCGAAAACGGCGATAGCTTGCTCTCCGAGCAGTGCCACTCCCAACTCATCAACCAGTATACCTAACGTCTTTCCTGCATACGGCCCGTTCTGAACCACCGTACTTACCTCGGTCTCCCAAGCCTCACCAACCAGCTTTCCCTCTGGAAGATGTTTCCAGCCTTCGCGTTCTAAACGTCGCCCCCCCCAGATCGTTTCATGCAGCGACGCCTCTAATTGAATTGGATATACACACTCCACAGTCAACTCCTCCAACAAATTAAGATTTTTATTAGGAGGCTTATATGCCTCTTCATGTATCAATCGTGAGCTGTTAATTCGCCAGCAACGCTCCTTCGATCTGACGACGTAAACGATCCCGCATCATAATACCTTTGATGCGATTAATTTCGCGCCCACTCTTGAAAAAGATGATCGTAGGTACGCCCTCAACATGCCACTGGTTGACCAGTTCACCATTGGTATCTGCGCTCAGTTTGGCAAACACGGCTCGTCCTTGATACTCTTTACTCACGGCCTCAAACTCAGGCTCTTGTATTTTACATGCTCCGCTGTTTTCTGTCCATACGTTCACCAGCACCATTTGTGGTGCTTGGAGTACCTTTTCCATAAAGTCCTGGCTTGATACTTCGATGTAGCTCTCTGCCATGCTTTGCCTCATTCATCGTTTTTTATGCAAATCCCTTGCACCTTAAAAAGGGTATCATCCATAGAAGCCCCTGTCAAGAAATGCAGAGGTATCAAGTGCTTTTTCAGTTTGGCTTCTGGCATATACTTGTTACACTCACAACTCTTGTAACTCTGGTAACTCTGAGCCCCCCTGACTCAAGCTTTCATCCTGCATTGAAGATGCCAGCACGGCCTCGGCATCTTCGATCAAGTAGCGGTAGCCCTGCTCAGTCAAAAAGAGTTGGCGGTTCGCCGAAAATTCCTGATCCCGCGTATCGCGGGTGACAATTGAATAGAAGTAAGCTAGACTCCCGTCACTCTTGGGACGCAAAATACGTCCCAGGCGTTGTGCCTCCTCCTGCCGTGAGCCAAATGTCCCCGATACCTGGATTGCTACATTGGCATCGGGCAGATCGATGGCAAAATTGGCGACCTTGCTCACCACCAGACGTTTGAGCTCGCCCCGGCGGAACTGGTCATACAATTTTTCGCGCTGGCGGGTGGCAGTTTTGCCCATGAGGAGGGGCGCATCTAGCTCAGCTGCCAATATTTTCAATTGGTCAATATATTGCCCGATAATCAGCACCTGATCATCGGTATGTTGCTCTGCCAGGTAACGTGTAACTGTCAACTTAGCCGCACTCTCTGCTGCTAAGCGGTACTTCTCACGCTCTTCGGCGAGAGCATAGTTCATCTGCTCATCTTCAGTCATGCTCACGCGGATTTCGTGGCACTCAGCCGTAGCAATCCAGCCTTGTCGCTCTAATTCGCGCCATGGTACGTCGTATTTCTTGGGGCCAATCAGGCTAAAGACATCCGCCTCGCGTCCATCTTCACGCACCAGCGTTGCTGTCAGTCCCAGGCGTCTACGTGCCTGAATCTCTGCTGTAATGCGGAAAACCGGCGCGGGCAGCAAATGGACTTCATCATAGATGATCAAACCCCAGTCAAAACTGGTAAAGAGGGAGAAATGTGGAAAATCCTCTTTTTCCGAGCGGCGGTACGTCAATATTTGATATGTACTCACCGTAATGGGGCAGATATCTTTGCGCTCACCGGTATACTCACCGATCATCTCTGGCGGTATATCGGTCTTATCAAGAATTTCACTGATCCACTGGCGTACCGCTACCGTGTTTGGCGTCAGGATTAAGGTGGCGCGTTGAATATCGGCCATCGCCGCCAGACCTACCATAGTTTTTCCGGCGCCGCAGGGTAAGACAACAGCTCCACTGCCACCGCTTGGTGCGCCACCAGCATAGAAGGCCGCTGCCGCCGCATATTGGTATGCTCGCGGTGCAAACTCTTTACCTTGCAACGTCATTGTACGTAATTGCATTGGCATGGGGGAGCCTTCGGTATATCCAGCCAAGTCCTCAGCCGGAAAGCCAATATGGATCAGCGCTTGCTTGATATGTCCACGCCGTGAAGCATCAACCTGAATCGTATGACTGTTAATTTGCCGCAGCAGGTAGGGTTGTGTGCGTTTATGGTGCCAGATTTCGGCTATCAACGCCTTATCGTCCGATGTCAGTAGAAGTGCATCTCCTTCACGTATGAGCTTGATACGCCCATAGCGGCTCATATATTCACGAATATCGACCACAATATTTGTGGGAATGGTATATTTGCTATAGGTGGTCAGTAATTCCAGTACTTGCTCGGCATTCATGCCCCCGGCGGCTGCATTCCAAAGTGAGAGCGGCGAGAGACGATAAGTATGAATATGTTCAGGAGATTTCTCTAGCTCTGCGAACTGCGCTAGAGCGTCTCTAGCTTCGGCATGCTGTGGGTGATCTACCTCTAATAAAATTGTTTTATCACTCTGTACAATCAGTGGATTAGCTGGATTCATCAATACTCCTATACTCCCGGCATTGCCGCCCATTTACTCATATAACCTCTAATAGCATCAAGTGCTGCATCCTCATAGCCTCGCATAAGATGCCTCGCTCCTGTGATCACTTTGATACCTCTGGGACCCGGTTGTTGCTCCACAAATGGCTCTAACTTATGGATTGGGCAGACTTCATCAAACTCACCGGTCACAAACAATTTAGGGCGTTCAAAGACTTTCGGGAAACCGTTTCTTGCACGGTAAAGTAGTAAGCTAATAGCCACAACCGTGCGGATGCGTGCATCAAAAGGAGCATACATAAGTGCAATATTTGCCCCGAAGCCGTGTCCGATCACCGCTACTTTATGCGGGTTGATGTCTGGATACTTGATGGCCGCATCAATCGCTCCTGCTAGATCTAGCGGCTCCATACGTCCTTCTGTCTGCTGTCCTTGACTCTTCCCCACACCACGAAAGTTAAAGCGTATCGTTACCATGCCAGCTACCGCCAAGCCACGTGCAAGGGCTACCGTTAGATTATCTTGCATATCACTGCTGGCCGGTTGGGGATGACAAAGGATCACAATGGGGGCTTGTTCCACTTTAGCTGGTACATGTAATACTCCTTCAAGGATGAGTACTGGTTGTCCCTTACTATAAAATGTAATTGCTCGCTCAGCCTGTGCTGATGGTGAGATCATCATTTCCCCTTTACATAAGCCTATAGAGTCTTTTGTGCCTCTGCTCTTCCCTCATCTTATCGCACCATTTAGCGTCCGTCAACTATGGCTGATTGAGGGGACAACATAGCTAAAAAGTCCTGCTTGCCAGAAGATATTGAGAACAATCTTCCAATTTTGGCGAACTGCGCAAAATTTACCCCCTATTTGGGTAGCAACCACTTTGCATATTTCTTAAAGAATGTTATACTAAGCACAAGAAGACACCTGTCTACATATTTTTGCGTAGATCAATGTGCTGTACTCTAGCAAAGTAAGGCTATGCTCGCTATTATGTCCGGGGTATGTACATAATTTGGCAATAGCCACTATTTTTCGGGTTAGCAGAGAGCGAAAGGTAACAGATTCTATTTTTATTTCGGTTTACTTCCTCTTTGCTATTACTCCACCTGCGTGATGTCCTTTGGGGGATAGCTCTCGACAGGTAATAGGAACACTGTTTTTGTTTGACAGGTACTTGTTATCACTCACGTTTTTGCACGATATGATTGCTAAAATGGTGTAAGTCCCTTTTGTCCCTGATGTGTAAGAAAATCAGTTCTGTTGGCATTGAAGCAGAGAAACGAATGGAGCGTATATACTTGATACGCACATTTTGCCTCTATCTGTGTTTTTGCAACAAAGATAGCAGGTTGTTTATAATAAGCTTATATGCATAACATGTCTGTATATTCCGACAAATGTCATATTTGTGGAGTATACTTTCCTGTAAGACTCGTAAAATGTAGAGGTAGGAGTACTTATGGCCGACATTTTAGTCATAGAGGATGAACAATTGATTGCCCGGTTACTTAAAGAGACATTGGAGATGGAAGGCTATCAGGTAGCCGTCGTCCTTAATGGCAAAGATGCCATACCCTTCGCACTACATGAAATGCCACATCTTATCATTGTGGATGTGATGCTGCCAATCATGGACGGTTATGAGGTTATTCAGCAACTACGCAATCATCCCAAGACTATGCATATTCCAATCCTGGCTTTGAGCGCCCTGGGAGAACCCATAGATAAGATTCGTGCCTATGATAGTGATGTTGACGGCTATATCACTAAACCTTTTAATACTGCTGAACTGCTTGCACGTGTACGAAGGCAATTGCGACGAATACGACAGAGTTGCCTTTCTCCTCTTACTGGTCTCCCAGGCGGTCTACAAGTTGTGCGTGCCATTAATTACAAACTGTGTCGGCCCGAGCCATGGAGCATTCTTTATCTCGATCTGGACAACTTCAAGGCGTTCAACGACGTTTATGGCTTCCTCACAGGCAATGATATGATCGTGTTGGTAAGTAACATCTGCCAAAAAGTTGTCTATGAGCACGGCAACGCTGATGATTTTATTGGCCATGTCGGTGGAGATGACTTTATTGTGGTTACAACACCGGAGCCTGCCAATAGCCTCTGTATACAGATTTTGAGCCGATACAAAGAGGAAAGTATTCAGTTCTATCGCTCCGAAGATGTAAGACGTGGCTCGATCAGTGGCGTGGATCGCAAAGGGCGCCCATATCAATTTCCACTCGTCTCCTTATCCATAGGTATTGTCAACAGTCAACAACGTCGCCCCTACACTATTCAAGAGGTCAGCTATATGGCTGCCGAGGCCAAGCGTCATGCCAAACTCTCTTCCAATAACATTTTCCATGTACCATTCCAGCCTGATAAAACGTACACAGATCATTCATCGCCGGGCAACTTCTCGTCATCTTTTCCACCTTCTTTTGCCTGCTCTCTGGGCATGCACGCCTTCCACGATGTCTTACATTTTGTTGAGAAAGATACAATGGCGGAATGCTAGCACTGTGTACTTGTGCTCCATTGCAAGCTATATGTGCTAAAATAGAGTGGCATGAAACTACATTTCACGAAAGGCCATAAAGACTACGAATCAGGAACAGCAATACGAGGAAATAGCCGACAGTAACCAGGAAAACGAAGCGAGACGTCAGGTGGTGCGCGAGAACGCGAAACGTATCTTGCGGGATAGTGGTCTGGCTCAAATGCTGCAAGAAATCAACAAAGACGAACTGCGGAGGCGTGGCATATTTGAGGAATATGACTCCATCATTTTACTCAAATGGGGAACAGGTTACACACGGCGCCATATCTGGGTTGAGATCAATGGAACAGACATCCGTTTTCGGTTGTTGCCCCATCGCAAATGTAGTAGCCCTGTCCCTCTCTGCGATGGCGAATACCATACCTTTCCCAGTTCGCTTTGGGCCAACCGCAATCTGTTGCGTATGGAACTCTACAAATATTATAAAAGACCCGTTGCGGAAAGCTCAGACGATTAAAGTGGCTCAAGCGTCAGTATCTGGATATTTCCCACGCTGCCGAGGAAGAGACTGATAGCCTGATAGCTGGCATCGACATAAAAATCTTCGCGATCAGCCTCACTGGCCCAACTCAGGAGATTAAGAAAGATCGGCCCGTGTTGATAGGGTTTATCATCTTTGTCTGAAGGGTGCCAAACTTGTGGGGCCGAAGTCTCTTCGTTGAGGCCGCGTGCTAAGAACGCAAAGGCCAGAGTTGGGGTAATAGCCTGCCGACGCAAGCTCTCTATCCAGGCGCGCTGAGTGCGTTCGGCCTGCTCAGGGCTGATGGTGGCTAAATGGGCTGCTGCCAGGATGGGAACAGCAGCCGGGCGACTATAACCCCATAGATAATGCATGAGCCATTGTTCCGGTGGAGCAATGAGTAGCTCTGTGGCCGATCCCAGCAGCAGTTGTTTTGGGTTATGCCGTTCCTTGGCTTTCTGCCAGCTTTCTTCTTCATCCCATGTTGTCAGGATGAGATAGAACACTTCCTGCCCTCTGCTGCGATAAAATTGTCCTGTTACTAAGCCAGCGGCATTGCGTACCGTATCGGCAATTAAACGAATACGAGCTAGCCCCTCAGCATCCTTGCCCGGCAACGTATGTGCTAACGTTACGACCAGAAACTCCATGCGCCCATGACCCCTTCCATGAGAATAGTCGTTTTATTCACGCGAGAAAGAACGTAGTGCATAGGTAATTTGCTGTTCAAGGGTCAATCCTTGATCTTGCGGGATTTTTCCTAAGGCTGCTTGGGCCTCGGCTGTTGAATAGCCTAAGCCCACTAATGCCTCTAGCACATCGGCCTGTATCTTGCCAGAGGTATAGCCACCACTTGTACCACCTAGTGCCACAAGCGAAGGGAGCTTGCCTTTGAGTTCAAGCACCAAACGTGCGGCTAAACGCTTCCCCACACCCGGTGCCAGTGCTAATTTTTGTTGATCTTCATCGGCAATGGCTTTATACAACGTGCGAGCATCCATGACCGAGAGCAAGGCCAGTGCTACCTTCGGCCCAACACCACTGATCCCGATCAACTGCTCAAAGGCGTCCCGCTCTTCTTCGCCGGAGAAGCCATAGAGAGCCATGCCATCTTCACGGACGTGAAAATGTGTATAGAGTGTGACCTCTTTACCTGTTTCGTTTAACTGATTAAGCGTTGAGGCAGGCGCGAAGACGCGCAAGCTAAATCCTCCTACCCGTATGATTGCCTGATCGGCGCGGCAGGTTTCCAATATACCATGAATACTCGCCAGCATGCTTTTCTCTATAACCTCTTCTATAAATGGATAAGCGAAAGTTGTGCTTGTGAAATGCTATATATTATGAGAGTTTCAGGAAATGGTTTGTCAGCACATTGGAAGTATTCAAGTGACAGATGGCGACAGCGGCTGCATCTGCGGCGTCATCTGGTCGAGGAACGGCTTGGAGCTTGAGGAGAATACGCACCATCTCGCCCACCTGCTCTTTTCCGGCTGAACCGTAACCTGTGACGGCCTGCTTCACCTGCTTGGGAGTATATTCAGAAATAGGCAAGCCTCCGTTGGCCAGGGCCAGCATAGCCACGCCGCGGGCCTGCCCCACTGTCATCGCAGTGCGTGCATTCTTTGCGAAGAACAGCTCTTCCATCGCCGCCTCTTGTGGCCTATAGGTCTGAATAATCTCGATCAGGCGCTGGTAAATGTGCTGAAAACGCTCGGCCAGGGGCATATGTGCTGGCGTAGTAATCACGTCACACGTCAACATGTCTAGTTCATTGCCCTTAGTCGCTATCACTGCATAACCGACAATAGCCGTTCCTGGATCGATGCCTAAGGTAATACGAGGAGCAGGGGCAGTACCCATCATGCTTATGTCCTTTCGCCTCCACCCTTAGCCTTCATACGAAGAGGCAAACTCTTCGGGGAAGTCCGCATTGGAATAAACGCTCTGGACATCATCCAGATCTTCCAGCTTCTCGACTAAACGCATGACCTGGTGTGCCAGCTTTTCGTCGCTCAGTTCGATCTTTGTTTTGGGCAGCACGGTACTCTCTGCCTTCACCACCTTATACTTTTTGGATTCCAGAGCCTGACGGACCTTGTCAAGATCGCTTGAATCGGTGTAAATGGTCATGGTCTTGTCATCGGCTTCGACAGGGTCAACATCGTCTGCTCCAAGGTCAATGGCTTCCAGAGACATTTCGTCGGGATCATGTCCCTGAATCTCCAGCTCGATGATCCCTTTGCCCTCGAAGAGCCAATCTACGCAGCCATTCTCACCCATGTTGCCGCCGTTACGGCTGAAGGCATTGCGTACTTCAGCGACGGTACGGTTACGGTTTTCGGTGAGTGTGTGTACCAGCAGAGCGGTTCCACCTGGGCCATATCCTTCGTAAGTGATCTCTTCAAGATTAGCTCCTTCTGAGCTACCTACGGCACGCTTAATCGTGCGTTCGATATTATCCATAGGCATGTTGGCGTCACGAGCGCGTTGTACGGCCATACGCAACCGGAAATTGGCAGTGGGGTCGCCACTGCCACCCTCACGTACGGCCACGACAATTTCACGTCCTAGACGTGTAAAAAGTTGTCCTCTGCGAGCGTCATTTACACCTTTAGAACGGCGAATCTGTGCCCATTTTGAATGTCCTGACATATCGATAGCTCCCTAATGTGTGAGATAAATAACAGCGTTGGTTGCGTGAACATACTTCAACCCATACGGGGCAAGCGTTACCGAGTAAGAACTGTTGTTTGCATGTATTGTAGCATGAGTTCGCCCTGAGCGTCGAGGGGGTCAGTACGTTTCGTCTGTAATAGCGTAATCTTTGGCAAGAGGGTATCGAATATATTATACTTCAGTAAAATCACATTCTGTTACAACGCAGCATGGGAAAGTAGCGTATTAATTATGAATCGTTCAATGGAGGGTCATACCTCTGACATCCTGCTGAAACCACGAGCGGCACGCCAGGGATTGGGTCGTACGGGTGAGCGCCTGGCCGCTGAAGCACTCGTGGGGCGAGGATGTCGTATTCGTGAGCGGAACTTTCGCTGTACCTATGGTGAGGTCGATCTGGTTGCTGAGGATGAGGATGATATCATCTTTGTAGAGGTCAAGACGCGACGCGGCAATGCCTATGGGTTGCCAGAAGAGGCGGTGACTCTGCGTAAGCAGCGGAAGCTCGTGCAAGTAGCCTCCTACTATCTCGATCTACAAGCCTGTTCAGAGCGATCGTGGCGTATAGATGTCGTGGCCGTCCAATTGAGTAAAAGTGGTAAACCGGAAGAAATACGTATCTACCAACATGCCGTTACTGAACAATAGCAAAAAGCTATTCTGAATAGAACAAGGGAGACACAATCATGCCTGATTTTGTAGAATCTGCCAAGCATTTTGTTAGCTCTGCTGTGAGCCGTACTAGCTGGGAAGCCCAGAAACAGATGCGCGTGCGTGGTAAACAGGGCGAAATTGATAAACTACTCGATCAACGTCACCAACTGCTCGATGAACTGGGGCAGATAGCTATGACTCTCTACCAGCAAGGAAACCTGCCTGATCCCCAGCTTTCGCGTATCTGCGCCGGCATTATGGAGTTGGATAACGATGTACGCAATCGCGAGACACAATTGCAAGACATCAAGAAAGAAGCGTATGCTGGCGACCAGTTTGCGCCTACGTCAACTACTGACTATGCGCCGTCTTCGTTCACCCCACCTTCTGGTGGTACAGCCTCTGCCGGACAAGCACCCAAGCCTGGTACGCAGACTCAAATCTGTCCCACCTGCGGTAGCCAGGTACGGTCTAACGCGCTCTATTGTCGCAGTTGTGGTACAAAGCTACGCTAAACATAGACATGCATGCTATAATACATAGCGTCATCCCCGAGTTCTCCATATATCGGGATCGAATGTAGGGGTGCAATTCTTTGCACCGTAGGTGTCAATTTAACGAGCGGTGTGCGAATTGGAGGGATGTGGTTTAAAGCGACCCAGGGGTGGTGGACCACGCACATTGGGATATCTGAGTGTGGTACTCCCCTGCCCCCGTGGACGTGATAAATCACATCCCTACAGGTAAGTCGTACCGTTCTATAGTGGCATCAGGAGAATCGGATAGTGTAGGATGAAACAATGTGCGTGAAGGTAGTAGAATCGTGACCAGGCATTCTCAGGAAGATGCAAGCGGCACTCTGGATATTATTAGTCATAGCTCTGCACAGACACAACGCCTGGGTATGCGCCTGGGTGCTCTCATGTGCGGTGGAGAATTGTTGTTGCTCGACGGACAACTGGGTACCGGCAAAACCACCTTCACACAGGGGCTAGCACAAGGTATGGGTATCATGGTAACCGTCAACAGTCCGACCTTTACGTTGCTCAAAGAATATCCGGGGCAACCTATCCCGCTTGCCTCGGAGCGACAGACGCAGAGTATCTCCCTGGCTGCTCAGCAGCGTCAAACTATAAGACCAGCACTTTATCACTTTGATCTGTACCGGCTGGATGATCCCGCAGAGATGATCGACCTGGGTTTTGAGGACTATTTTTTCAGTACAACAGGTGTGTGCGTGATTGAATGGGCCGACAAAGCCGAGGGCTTCTGGCCCTCTGAGCATTTGCGTATTCATCTGAAAATGCTCAGCGAAACCAAGCGCGGCATATTGTTTATTGCAACAGGGGAGCGGTATCGTGAACTGTTGCAACAGTTTCAGAAAAACAGCTATGCTACTATTAGCACTTGATACGTCTACTCGTCAAGCCAGCGTGGCCTTGTGTACAGAAGACACCTTGCTTGGTGAATGTACCTGGCAAGTTGGCAACAACCATAGCGTTGAGTTGTTGGAGCGCATTCAGCGATTGATGGCTGAATGTCGTACAGATATGGCTGAGATCGATGGTGTGGCGGTAGCTACAGGGCCAGGTTCATTTAATGGCCTGCGTGTGGCCGTGGCCACAGCCAAAGCTCTGGCCTTCGCACTGCGAAAACCTATTGTCGGCATTAGTACGCTGGATGTGATTGCGGCTGAGCAGTGGCAGTGGAACGGGCCTATCTGCGCTGTGTTGGAGGCAGGGCGTGCTGAACTCTACGTGGCCTGCTACCAGTCTCATAAGACATACAGTAGCGACGGTGCAATAGTCTATGCTCTGCGACGGCAGAGCGATTATCTCTTGTTGCCTGCGCAGAAGGTAAGCAGTTATTTGAAGGAGCATGCGGGAAGTTGGGCCGGTACACCGGGAGAACGGACACTCTTGCCATTTCTTTTTTGTGGCGAAATGCTTGCTGCTTCGCGCCAAGTCTTGCATGAACATATGCGGGAAGGGGCTATCTTTGTGGAAAGTGTGCAGGCATCTCGGCATGCATCGGTGTTGGCTATGCTGGCCCGGCAACGCTTCCAGAAGGGTGAAGAGGATAACCCATTGCTGCTCGAACCAATGTATTTACGGCGTCCTTCGATCACAACCAGTACACGCAAACAACCGCTCCTTGGCGGAAAAGCGAATCGATCAGTAGCAACAGGCCAACGGCCAACCGGCCCAAGTGAAACAGAAAGGGAAGAGGGTGCGATACGTCATTGATCGGATGACGATGTCAGACGTGCCTCGCGTCGTAGAAATTGAGCGCTTAGCCTACCCATCGACATGGCCTCCTAGTGCCTATCGTAAGGAGCTACAGGACAATCGTTGGGCGCATTATATTGTGCTTCGTGATCAGAAAATTGTTGAGGAGCGGGCAACGGTGCCTGCACAGGAGTATGAGAAGCCACGGCGCATCTTCCCTCTGTCTCTCTTACCGAGTCGCCCCTCTGCTACTTTGACTTCACCAGACTTGGCATCGATCATTGGTTTCTCTGGTCTCTGGCTCATGGTAGATGAGGCCCATATCACCACCATTGCTGTGCATCCTCACTTCCGGCGCAAGGGGTTAGGCGAATTTTTGCTGGTGAGTATGATTGATATTGCATATAGCATTGGAGCCAAATGGATTTCGCTCGAAGTGCGTGTTTCGAACTATACTGCGCAAAATCTCTACCGCAAATATGGTTTCCGTGAAGCAGGCTTACGACATCGTTACTATAGCGATAATCAGGAGGATGCGCTCATCATGTGGACGGATGAGATTTCCTCTTCTGCGTATAAACAGAAATTCTATGCATTGAAGACAGCTCTTCTGGAAAAACTCGAACAACAATAGCTTGGGCGAAGGGATATCCCTAGGCGTCGGAGGTTGTTGTGAGAGCAAAATAGGCTATCTTTTTAGGGGCGGAAATTATGCGCGTACTTGGTATTGAAAGCTCATGTGATGAAACTGGTGCCGCTATTGTTGAGGACGGGCGGTATTTGCTTTCAAATGTGGTGGCGTCTCAGATCGAGATTCATAACCGCTATGGCGGGGTTGTCCCTGAAGTCGCCTCGCGGCAACAACTCGCTACGATCATTCCGGTGATTGAAATGGCTATGGAAAAGGCCGCATGCACCTGGGAAGATATTGACGCTGTTGCGGCCACCTATGGCCCTGGTCTGGCTGGGTCGCTGCTGGTCGGTCTCACAGTGGGCAAAACGCTAGCACTGGCCCACAAGCTGCCATTTCTAGGCGTCAATCACCTCGAGGCGCACATTTATGCAAACTGGCTGCGTAAAGGCGAAGTAGCAGCCCGGCAGGCAAGCGACGAGGACAGGTGGGACTACGGCGAGGGTGATCCTGTTTTTCCCTTAATCTGTCTGATCATCTCTGGGGCGCATAGTGAACTGGTGCTGGTGCGTGGTCATGGGCAATACGAACTGCTCGGACATACCCGCGACGACGCAGCTGGCGAAGCCTTTGATAAAGTGGCGCGTATTCTAGGGCTGGGCTATCCTGGTGGACCAGCTATTCAACAGGCGGCTCAGTGGGCGGAGGAAGAGTTACAGCAACAGAAGAAACCGATAGCGTTGGCCCGTTCTGCCTATCGCTTACCTCGTGCGTGGCTGCGTGGTACCTATGATTTCAGCTTTAGTGGCTTAAAGACAGCTATGTTGCATCTGGCAGAGGGTGCGACAGCTCAGCAGCAAGGTAGCGGCGGCAAGCAAGTCAGCCAGTATACACGCATGGGTGTGCAGGCGGCACAGAAGGGTACGACCAATGTGGCTCTATTGGCTGCCAGCTTCCAGGAAGCCATTGTCGATGTATTGGCGGTGAAGACACGCATGGCGGCCCAGGAATATCACGTCAAGCAGGTAGTCTTAGCCGGTGGCGTTGCAGCTAACCTTAGCTTGCGTACACGTCTTGAACAGGAATTGCTGCCTCTGCGTATCTATCTTAGCTATCCACCTATCGAATTTTGTACGGATAATGCTGCCATGATTGGCAGTGCAGCTTTTTTTCACCTATGTCAGGGCGAAACCAGTCGTCTTGATTTGGACGTTGAGCCAGGTTTGAGCCTACCATTCCAGATTCAGAAAAAGTGAGGAAGCGTATGCCAAAACAGAAAGCGTATGCCCTGGGTATTGACCTGGGGGGAACCAAGACCCTTGCTGCCGTGGTTGACATCACAACCGGAGACTTAGTATCTTCGGTGCGCAAACGGACTCGCGCAGAGAAAGGTCAGGATTTTGTGTCCCAGCGCACCATTGAGCTAGCTCAGGCTGTGTTGGATTCTGCTAACCTTCCCAGCAGTGATGCACTGCTTGCCGTTGGGGTTGGGGCAGCAGGACAGATTGACCGCCGGGCAGGTATTGTGTTGGATGCTCCCAATTTGGGGGTGAAGGATATGCACCTGGGTGATATTCTCGGTCAGCACTTTGGCAAGCCCGTGGCCGTCGCCAACGATGTTGAGGTAGCTGCGCTGGGAGAATATTTGCATGGGGCAGGACAGGGCTACAACAATTTTGTCTGTATCTTTGTAGGCACGGGCATTGGTTGCGGTATTGTGCAGAACGGCAAGTTATATACTGGCCTGACAGGTACAGCAGGTGAGGTTGGGCATATGGTCATCGATGCTGGTGGGCGTGTCTGTGGGTGTGGCAACCGAGGCTGCCTGGAAGCCTATGCCTCGCGTACGGCGATCACCAAAGCGATTATGGCTGAAATTCACCATGGGCGGTCGTCAGCATTGGCTGAAGATGCGGCACTTCAGCTCAAACAGGGAGAAACCATCATTCGCTCAGGCCTCTTGGCCCGTGCTCTTTCACAGAATGATCCATTAGTGACCGAAATTCTCATTGAGGCTGCCGATTACCTGGGTTATGGCCTGGGCTCGGTGATGAATTTCTACAACCCTGAAGCGATTATCCTCGGCGGTGGCGTTATTGAAGCTGTGGAACTGCTCTTTGATCGAGCGGTAAACCGTGCGCGTCACGTTGCTCTAAGCTCACCAGCCCAAAAGACAAAGATTCTACGCACCAAATTAGGAGACTTCTCCGGCGTTGTTGGTGCTGCCTGCCTGGGCGCACAGGCAAGCGGATATACTTTTTCCTAAAAAAGTAGAAAAGTGAAGTGGGTGTATCCTATGGATGAAGAATCGCCCCACATCGAAGTGCGTGCTATTCAGCTAAGTGACGCACCGACTCTACATGCACTAGACTACAGTTTTGAAACCGACCGTATCTATATGCTGCGTGTTGAGGATCGTCTGACGCACCATGTAGATACGGATGCTCCGGCCTCAAACGCTCCTATTCTGGTCTTTGAACTGCTCGAGACGCCCGTTGATCCTCCTTTGTATAAAGAATACGGCGAGTTTGAGGGTACGTTAGCCGAGGTGGAAGAAAAGCTGCGCCACAGTCAGGGGGGCTACATCGCTCTGGCCAATGGTGAGGTAGCTGGTGGTATCTTGCTCAATGTCGAAGAGTGGAGGTCGGTGGTACATATTGAAAGCCTTATTGTTGGCCGCCAATTTCGCCGCTACGGTGTCGGCTCATTGCTTCTGAGTTGTGCTGCCGATTGGGCGCGTAGACAAGCCTGCTGGGCCATTGTACTCGAAACGCAGAACGTTAATTATCCCGCCATCCAATTCTACTTGCGTAACGGCCTTGAGATTTGGAGCGTTAATCAACATTTCTATCCCCCTGGCTCCCTCGAGCATGAGGTAGCTATCTTTATGGGCAAGAAGTTGTTGGCTGGTGCTTAATAGAAGAGTTCCTGCTTATCTGCCTCTCAAACTAATTTTCTTGTGGGTGTGATACCGGCAATCACATACCACAAGAAAAAAATATCAAAACTTCCACCACTTGTAAAGCTCTTTTTACAATGTTTCAATGCGTGGGAACAATAACGGCCCTGTGGATACATGCGTTAATGCTTGACTTCCCCATGTTCCCGCATCTTTCCATGCAGCTTTTTCGATAGCTCCTAATCCCAACTGACTATTAATCCTGTTAGAGGAAGAGGGGATGAATGGGGATAAGTAAACTGCAAGTAAACGCATGGCTTCTGCCCCGTGGTAGAGTACAGTATCAAGCTCAGCCTCTTTTTCGCTCTGTCTCGCCAACTTCCATGGCTCACTTTGTTCTATATACTGATTAGCCCGTTTCACAAAGTTCCAGATAGAGTTCAAAGCTGCGCCTATTTCCCAGTTTTCTAATGCGGCTTCTGCGCTTTGTTTCGCCTCAGAAGCTACCCTTTGTAGGTCCTTCTCATAATCGCCAATTGGCCCTGGTGTCGGAATTGAGCCGCCGCGATACCTTTTTGTCATTGATACAATGCGGTTTAAGAGGTTTCCCAAGTCATTAGCCAGTTCGTCATTGTAGTGCTGAATGAGCCTTGCTCTTGAGAAGTCCCCATCTGAGGCGAAAGAAAGATTACGGGCAAGATAGAAACGAACCGCATCAGCTCCGAACTCTTCTACTAATTCGATAGGCTCAACAATGTTACCGGCAGTTTTAGAGATGCGCTGTCCCTCTAAGGTTATAAAGCCATGTACTGCAACTTGTTTTGGCAGTGGCAACCCTGCTGACATGAGCATAGCAGGCCAGTAGAGACAGTGAAAGCGGGTTATATCTTTGCCTATTACATGGGCATCTGCGGGCCAGTAGTAGGCAAACTTTGCCATATCATCTGGAAAACCTGCTGCGGTGATATAGTTTGTTAAAGCATCAAACCAGACATAAATGACTTGTGAAGGATCACCAGGAACCGGAATACCCCAAGCATCGCTGATCCGGTTTGCAAGACGCGATACGGCAAAATCCCTCAAGCCCTGCTGTATTGTTGCTACTACCTCAGCTTGCCGAATGGCAGGCACTATAAAATCGGGGTTCTTTTTGATATGCTCAAGAAGACGACCAGCGTATTTGGAGAGGGCGAAAAAGTAGTTTTCCTCTTCCACCCAATCAGGAACAACTGAAGGATGATTTGGACACCTTCCGTTTACCAGTTCTTCTTCTCTGTAGAAGGTGTTATCGTTTGGGCAATACCAGCCGGAATAAACTGACTTGTAAATATCACCGTTTTCCTGAGCGCGTCTAAACATCTCCTGCGAAGCGTGAAAATGCCGTTCATCGCTTGTGCGTATCCAATAGTCATTGGAGATTTCCAGCTTTTCCCAGGCAAGGCGAAATGCTTCGTCCATCCTGTCTATCCAGGTCGGAATATCCATTTGTTGCTGCCTAGCGGCTTTCACAACATGCTGACTATTTTCATCAAGGCCAATACTAAAATACGTATCGTACCCTTGCAGGCGGTGGTAACGGGCAATGATATCAGCCGCGACTTTTTCAAGCGAGTGGCCTAAATGCGGAGGCGCATTCGGATAATCAATTGCTGTGGTGATGTAATACTTACTGTCCTTCTGACTCTTCAATTTTACCTCTCCTCTATCCTAATAGGTTAAGATGATTTAATGCCAAAGTAGGATGATAATATCAGAACTTCTCTCACTTATAAAGTATCCTCCTTGTGGCCTTTCTTTTTTATGTCTACGGTGAAGGAACATCCCTCACAATCCAATATATCGAGTATAGACCGAACGTGCGACTTGCTGATCGTCTGTGCCTTTGATGATCGCACGTGCATCAGGAAAAACAGTTAATTCATAAGAATCGACGTTGAAACGTAGTAGGAAATCATTATAACTTACCTCTCCGACCGGACGCAACCGTTCGGCCAGATCGGGCAAAATGAGCTTGATGCTCCGTTGGCCGGGGCGCACCTGGACGGCGTTGCGCCCACAAAGGCTGGTGCTACTGGAGCCGCTTAAGACGTCGAGAAATTCGAAATTGTGCTGGCCGCAGGCGGGACAATCGGGCTGGCGTGGCAACTCAATGCGTTCGCTAGTGTTTTCCCAGACATCTAACGAGAACAGCGCACGGCTGATTTTCTCGCTGTGCAGCAATAACTTGAGAGCTTCAGTTGAAGCAACACCGGTGATGACGCCGACAATGCCGTTAAGTACACCAGCAGTATCGCAGGTCGGTGTAGTGCCAGGGAGTGGCATGTCAGGGAAGATACAGCGCAGACAAGGAGTATCGCCGGGAACAATGTTCATAGTGACGCCATAGGAAGCAATGACGCCGCTGTAAATCCATGGACGCCCGTATTTGATACACACGTCATTGAGAAGATAGCGAGTCTCGAAGTTGTCGGTGGCATCAAGGACAAGATTGCTCTCTTGTACCAGTGCTTCGATACCGTCGGCGTTAATGTCTTCGACGAGCGGTTCGATGATGGTATCGCTATTGATGCGACGTAGTTTTTCGGCGGCGGCAATAGCTTTGGGAAGTCGGCGTGCAATATCATCTTCATCAAAGAGGATTTGCCGTTGCAGGTTGTTGAGTTCGATATAGTCACGGTCGGCGATGGTCAGGTGTCCTACACCAGCACGGCAGAGATTATTTGCCAGGACAGTGCCTAGCGCACCACAACCAATGATGGTAACAGTGGCAGTTCGTAGCCGTTCTTGCCCTTCCTTGCCAATTTGTGCAAACAATGTTTGACGTGAATAGCGATCCAGTACGCTCATGGTGCGTGTTCTCCTGTGTTGCTTATAATGATAGATAAGATGTCTTGCCCGTTTATTGTAGCATATCGAGGAAGTGGAGGATGAAGTTTCAGTGTTCCATCAGGGAATGATAGGCGAAGTCTGTATTATAGAAATAGGAACAATATTCCGATAAGATCAAAGAGAACATTTTCTCTGGCTAACAACTGTAGTGAATTGTGTATGAGTTGGCAGTGGCGCATAACTGTGTTACAATGCAGGAAGCGTGATAGATAGAACGAGACCAGTACATTGTGCCAGGTAGCCAATAAGTGATGGGAAATGTAATGAAGAAAGTATTGGTTATCGACGACAATCCGACAATCGTTGAATTAATTAAATACGCTGTAAACCTGCAAGGGTCATATGAGGTTGTGGTGGCATATGATGGGGTGCAGGGTTTAGAGCGCGTCTATACTGAGCGGCCTGATTGTGTCATTATCGATGTGAAAATGCCACGTATGGACGGCTACCAGTTGGTGCGTTGTTTGCGTGGTGATGCCCGCACTGCTAACACTCCTCTGATCATTCTCAGTGCGATGACACGTGACGAGGATCAGATGACGGGTTTACTCTCAGGTGTTGATGAGTACATGACCAAGCCTTTTAAGCCAAGTGCGCTGAATGCGACGATTGAACGTGTACTGCGAGTGACACCGACTGAGCGTCAGCAACGTATGGACTACTTAGTACAGACTCAGGCAGAGCGAGAACAAGTATAGTACGGTACGTGCCATTGTTTCTGTACTATACTTTCTTTCTTACAGGCAAGGAATGGCTCTAGTGAGAAGGTTACCCTCCAATGACGGGGTTTGTTCCACAGGGTATACAGAGAACAGTGCGCGAACCACAACCATTACGTCAGCTACATATTCTCTTTGTAGACAGCGATCCCAACGGACGAGAAAGAATAGAGCAGGCGTTAGGGAATAGTTTCATTGTGCAGTATGCAACGTCTGTGGAGCAAGCTTGTGACTATCTTGAGACGCAAGTCCCCGATGTGCTGATTTGTGAGGTGCTGTTGGGATGTGAGAGTGGGTTAGAACTATGCCGCACTATTCGTACATCTATGGCATTGCACCATTTGCCGATCATGCTACTTACCTCCCTCACAACCTTCCAGGATAAAGTTGCTGGCTTCGATGCTGGTGCTGATGACTATGTAGTGAAGCCCTTTGATCCACGCCATTTAATGGCGCGGATTCGTCTACTGTCACGCATAAAGCGTATTGAACAACATAAGCAGCAGTCTGATTAGATATTGTGCTAGCCTGGGAAGTGGCAGGCTGCGTAGTGGTTGGGCCGTTTGGCTTCCAGAGGGGGGATGACCTCGCGGCAGACTTGTTGGGCCTTCCAGCAGCGTGGATGGAAGTTGCAGCCGGTGGGAGGATCGACCGGGCTGGGAACATCACCTTCCAGGATGATGCGTTTGCGCCGCGCCTCAACCTCTGGATCGGGAACGGGAATAGCAGAGAGAAGTGCTTGTGTGTAGGGATGGAGCGGTATCTCATACAAATCTTCACTTGTTGCCAACTCGGCGAGGCGGCCCAGGTACATTACAGCTACACGCTCACTGATGTGTTTCACTACAGAGAGATTGTGTGCCACGAAGAGGTACGTTAGCCCGAACTGTGCCTGTAAGTCATGGAAGAGATTGATTACCTGTGCTTGAATTGATACATCAAGTGCAGATACGGGTTCGTCAGCGACGATGAGTGAGGGATGGAGAGCCAACGCCCGAGCAATGCCAATACGTTGACGCTGACCACCACTGAACTCGTGCGGAAAGCGGTTGATATAATATGGATTGAGTCCCACCACCTGTAACAGGTGTGCTACCTGTTCACGGATTTCTTTCGGGTTGCCACGTTTGAAATTCTCGAGTGGTTCGGAAACGACTTGTCCAACCGTATAACGTGGATCAAGTGAGCCGAAAGGGTCCTGGAAAACCATCTGCATCTCTGCACGCTTTTTGCGTATTTGGTCCGATGACAGTTTTGTGAGTTCAACGCCATTAAAATTGACACTGCCTGCTGTGGGTTTAATCAATTGGAGAATGGCGCGGCCTATGGTTGATTTGCCACAGCCGCTTTCACCCACTAATCCTAGCGTTTCGCCACGGCGAATGAAGAGGTCAACGCCATCGACCGCTTTCACGTGGGCGACGGTGCGACCGAGCAGCCCCCCTTTAATGGGAAAATGCACTTTTAAGCCTTTAACATCCAGCAGAGTTGTCCCCATTGTTGCCGTGGTTGCTCTATTTTGCATGAGACAATACCGCTAGTCTGGATAGAAGCAAGCCGCGATCTGGGTGCCCCGCCCAACGGGCATCAACTCTGGTTGTTCCTTGCGACAACGGCTCTGCACTTTGGGACAACGTGAAGCGTAGGGGCAGCCAATGATGTCTTTAGAGAGGTCAGGAGGCTCTCCAGCAATAGAGGTCAAGCGGACGTCACGGTTCTCATCCAGGCGCGGAATAGACTGCAATAATCCAACTGTGTAGGGATGAGCAGGGGTTGCAAAAATCTGCTTAACCGGAGCAGATTCGACGATATGCCCGGCATACATGACGTTGACATACTGACATGTGCCAGCAACTACACCGAGATCGTGGGTAATTAACATGACCGCGGTACCAAATTCTCTGGAGAGGCCATTCATCAATTCAAGAACCTGTGCTTGAATGGTAACATCAAGAGCGGTGGTGGGTTCATCGGCAATGAGCAATTGGGGATTACAGGCGAGGGCAATGGCGATCATCACACGTTGCCGCATGCCGCCGCTGAACTGATGAGGATAGTTTTTAGCACGTCGTTTGGCATCGGGAATACGCACGAGGTCAAGCATCTCGATGGCACGTTTCCAAGCCTGATCATTGCTGATATCTTTGCGGTGCCGTTTAACGGTTTCGGCAATTTGATAGCCAATAGTGAATACGGGATTCAAGGAAGTCATGGGGTCCTGGAAGATCATCGAAATTTTGCTGCCCCGCAAATCGGAGAGCTCATCCATATTTTTACTAAGGATATCCTCACCGTTGAAGTTGATCTCGCCACTCACAATTTTGCCAGGAGGGTTGGCAATCAAGCGCATAACCGAGAGCGCAGTGACGCTCTTTCCACAGCCGCTTTCTCCTACTATTCCTAGCTTTTGACCTGACTTCACTGTAAAGGAGACATCATCAACGGCCTTGACTACTCCACTGCGTGTAAAAAAGTAGGTTTTGAGGTTATTTACTTCCAGCAGATTCTCTACCATAATTATTTCCTCCACTCACTAGTCTTTTGATCGGGGATCAAAAGCATCGCGCAGGCCGTCACCGAAGAATGAGAAGGCGAGGACGATGATGACGAGTACCACGCATGGAACCAAGACCTCCCAAGGATGGGTAAAGATAGAATCATGGATTGCAGCAGAAATCATCAGGCCAATACTAGAGCCAGGTGCTTGTACACCGAGGCCAAGCAAACTGATACCTGCTTCATTCATGATCATGCCGGAGATATCGAGCGTGGCAACGACTACAACAATACTAAACAGGTTGGGGATGATATGGTGCCGAATAATACGAGCATCACTGGTGCCAGAGGCCTTGGCAGCTTCAATGAATTGTTGCTCCTTGAGTTGTAGCGTCTGTCCACGTACATAGCGAGCCATCATAGGCCATGTGGTGAAAGCCAGTGCGGATGCAACCAGAAGCAGGCGTGCATTGCCATTGGCTCCAATCATTGGAATACTACTCAAGTTGTCGTCGGCCCAGCCGCCGAAAATACCTGTGAGTAGAATAAGGAACAGCATGCTGGGGAAGGCAAACATGATATCAGTGAAACGTGCCAGCAATTGGTCGATCCATCCACCATAGTAACCAGCGAGGACACCTACTACGGTGCCAAGCATGATATCTAATGTTTCAACGAGAATGACCACCATCAGTGAGACAAGCAAGCCTTGCATGAGGCGTGCCAGGATGTCGCGGCCAGAGCTATCTGTGCCCAGCCAGTATTGTGCTGAAGGTAACTCATCCTCTCGATACCATTCCTGATGGTCGTAGGAGTGATACTGCTCTGGACCTATAGTTTCATGGGAGCCACTTTGATAGGTGCCACCTATATGCTGGTAAATAGAGGGGCCAAAAATAGCAATAGTCACCAAGAGGGAGATGAAGCCCAGGCTGAGCGTGGCACGCCTATCACGACGTAAACGCCGTAAAGAGTCTTGCAGGGGCGTTGGCGATTTCTCTTCCTCTTCAGGTGGAACAGGTCTACCAGGTATATCACCAGTTATATTGCTTAATTCTGTTTCCATAGAGAGGATACCCCTGAGCTTCTATCTTTTGTATCCATCTACTCTGTGCCTCCTATGAAGCCTTGATGCGCCGATCAACAAAGGCGTAAAGGATATCGGCTAGGAAGTTGCCCAATACCACGGTTACTGCTAATATGACTGTAGTTGCTTGAATAACAGGGTAGTCGCGCCTTTGGATAGACATGAGTGTGATTTCAGCAATACCGTGAATGTTAAAGGCATTCTCAATGAAGAAGTCACCGGTAACCAGGAAGCCAAATAGAATGCCAACAACAGTAACCAATGGGATCAATGCATTGCGCAGTGCATGGCGGTAGATGACTACTCGTTCCCGTAAGCCTTTCGCCTGTGCCGTACGTACATAATCTTGGCGTAAAACTTCCAGCATGCTAGTACGAACCAAACGAGCGAAATACGCTAAGCCGGTACCTGCCTGGACAAGTATAGGCAGAAGCTTGAATTGTATATCCGACCATGAATACTGCCAAGGGAAACCCCCAATCTGTCACCGGCCAATGAATGCCTGTGTGCAGGTATATCTGTACAACGATAATCTGCACAAAAACTGCGACAACAAAGACGGGAACGGCATACATTGAGAGCATAATCACCATAAGTGTGGTGTCAATCCAGGTGTTAGCCTTGATTGCTGAGAAGATGCCTAGAGGAACACCGATGACTATCTGTAAAAATAATGCCCAAAAACCTAATTCGGCTGAGATTGGCAGCCTATCTTTGAGTATATCCCAAACCTCACGGTCTTTAAACACAAAAGAGCGGCCAAAATCCAGGTGAAGCATACCAATAACGAAGTTGAAGTATTGTTGATACCAGGGAAGGTCCAGCCCATAGGCATGTTTCAGTGCTAAATATGCATCGCGGGTGTAGTTCTGGCCTAAGAGTTGGGTAATGGGATCGCCTGGGGCAAAATAGCCCACAATGAAGGTGATGAAGGTTACACCCAAGACCACGAAGATGAGGCCGATGAACCTTTTAATCAAAAATTGAACCATTTTATGCCCCTGTATCAGGTTGTATTTGTGCGAGAGAAGATGTGACACTCCACACGGGCGTTGCATTTCTCAAACGGGTTGATTTTACTGTATTGTAGGTGACATTTCTCTAAGATGTCAAGCATCTTTATGCGTTGGCTCTCCATCCTTTGAGGTGAAACATGACTCGCAAGGATGGGGAGCCGACAAGACCAGTTAATGAGGTGCAATAGAGACCTTGGCCCAATCATTGGGTGGGAGCGTAGCAGAGGCAGTGGGAAAGCCCATGACATACGACTTGCGTAGGCAGAAGTCTCTCCTCTGGTAGAGTGGTAGCCAGGCGACATCATTGACCAATTGCTGCTCTGCCTGATTGTAGGCGTGTAAGCGGGCATCCGAGTTCGTGAGTATATCAGCTGCATCCATTGCTTGTTGTACCTGTTTCTGTTGTTGTGCATGAGTACTGGCATTATTACCGTAGTTAACGGCGTTATAGGATGGACCATCACCGAACTGTAATGTGAGCCAGTCTTGCGGATCGGGATAATCAGCACTCCAACTGGCGACCCACATCTGTAAACCATGGGGATTATTGACGCTCTGAAAGATAGCGCTGAACAAAGACAGACCGTCCAGAGCCTGGGCTTTCACATCTATTCCCAGGACATCTTTCCACATCTGTCGCTCAGCGGTGATTTCTTTTTCGAGATCTGGTGAGCCGCTGCCATAGGAGATTTTAAGCGAGGGGAGTGTTGCTAGAGTCAAACCTTCTTCGCGCAAACCATCATTGAATAATTGCTTGGCTTTCAGGCCATCTCCGGCAGTTGATGCGCCAGCAGGGCACTGAAGATGCTCATTATAGCCATACATACCATGTGGCACAATATGGCAGGTTGGTTTATATTCGTTTTTCCAGACAGTGTTGACAATCGTATCCTTATCGAGAGCGAGTTCAAACGCCTGACGGATCTCAATGCTATCGAATGGCTTGATCAAATAGTTCATGGCAATGTATTCGATAGCCAATTCATCGCTCTGACGGAGTTCTTTGTTGTTTTGGAGCTGTGGATATTGTTCTGGAGGGATAGCTGTGACATCAACCTGATCGGCCTGATAGGCAAGGTAGTTGCTTGTGGGCGAAGAGTAGAAGCTTTGGTTAATCTCCTGTAATTGAGGTTTGGGGCCATAGTAGCGTGGGTTGGGTACAAGCACAAAGCTCTGGCCAGGGACGTAGCTTTTGACTTTGAAAGGGCCAGCTCCACCTTGACCCCCATTATCTGCAAGGTGATCTGTCCACTTTGCCCCCCACTTGTCGATCACACTTTTCTCAACTACGTAGGAAGTGGGGTATGCCAGGGCAGAGGGGAAGTAGGCCGTTTGCTTACTCACTTTAAGGATGACGGTGCTATCATTGGGCGTTAAAATACTGTCATTGATGAGGGAGGGGATTTTGCCTCGTGTGCGAGCCTTAGCGTCCCGAAGTAAGCCCAGATAGGTCAATGATATACCCGAGTGCTTAGCGACCGATGGTGACAATGCGCGATCAATGCTATAGGCCACATCATGCGAGGTAAGCGGCGTTCCATCACTAAAGTGCAAACCGGGTTTCAGATAGAAGGTGTACGTCAAGCCATCAGGTGACCTAAAATAAGAAGCTGCCATTTGTGCCTGTGGGATGTGGTTATCATCTAACTGAACTAGTCCAGTGAAAATCATACTGATGGCGCTAATAGATACGCTATCTGAGACCTGGGCTGGATCGAGGGTATGGAAATCTGTATCTGGAACAGTTGAGCGATAGACTTCCTGGGGAGGGGTATGAGTGCAGGAAGTGAGAAGTATGCCTATGACGCATAAAAGAGTAGTCAGGAATATTGAAGCGAACTGTTTGTTATGGTGCATGTACCATATCTCCTTATTCTCTTGAGCGGAAGTCACTACTGGTATTGGCCAATGTAGATATTGGCCCAGTCATTGGGGGGAATGATCCCATCGGCGTTATCGACAACACCGATGACGGTGGGTTTACGCAGGAAGGCCAGTGTTTCTTGATCCATGGGTAGCCATGCCACGTCGTTGACCAGTTGTTGTTCGGCTTGCTGATACACTTGTAGGCGAGCTGCAGCATTGGTGTTCTGATCGGCAACTTCCAATTGTTGCTGCACATTCTGTTGCTGGGCAACGTCTGAGCTGGTATTTTGCCCATAGTTCATGTTGTTATTGGGGACGCCTCTATCGAATTGGCGCGTGAGCCAGTCCTGTTGATCAGGGTATTCGGCGACCCAGGTGAGGCCCCAAAATTGTAAGCCTGCCGGGTTGCCGGTGGCAAGGGTAACTTGAGTCAAGAGGGTATTGTAGTCAACAGGATCGGCTGTGACGGTGATACCTAAGACTTTTTGCCACATCTGGATCATGGCCGTGACTTCCTGATCGAAGTTGCTGTTGCCTGTGGCATACGTCAGTTTGATGGGTGGTATCTGTGAGATGTTTGTCCAATGCTCTTCCTGGATACCCTTTTGTAATAAGGTTTTTGCCAGCGAGGGGTTCCCTTTGAGGTTCTGGGTGCCGTCTGGTCCGGTGAGGTTGGCATTATAGCCTGGCATACTCTGTGGCACGATATGGTTGGTGGGTATGACGGTTCCTTTCCAGGCAGTGCTGGCAATGGCCGTTTTATCAATGGCGAGCGCAAAAGCCTGACGAATATGAATGTTGTCGAAGGGAGGTGTGAGGTAGTTCATAGTGTAGTAGTTGATCCACAACTGAGGTACCTGCACAAAATCTTTGCGCTTTTTATCGCTGGTGAACGTGGAGACAGGGACGCCGGTAGTATCGACCTGCCCAACTTGATAGGCATGATAAGCAGCGTCGCTCTGGGAATAGAAAGGAAAAACAACTTTACTTAACTGGGGGGGTGGGCCGTAGTAGTTGGGATTGGGAACAAAGTCGATTTCTTGCTTGTGCGTGTATTTAGCAATCTTGAAGGGACCGGAGGAGCCACCCTCGGTCAAATGATCTGTGAAGCTGGTTTTATAGGTAGTGATCAACTTCTTTTCGACAACATAGGAACAGGGATAGGTGAGCATATTCAGGAAATAGGGAGCCTTCTTTTTGATGAGAATGATCAGCGTATTTTGATCCGGCGTAAGCAGGCTATCATTGATGAGTGTAAAGGTAGGGATAAAACCAGCGAGGAGTCTATCCGAGTCCCTGATTAAGGATAGGTAGATGGGAGCGACAGGTGATTGGGTCGCGGGTTGTAAGGCTCGGTCGATACTATAAGCCACGTCTGTTGATGTCAATGGCGAGCCATCGCTAAATTTGAGGTTGTGACGCAGGTGGAAGGTATAAGTCAGACCATCGGAAGAGACATCCCAGGATGAGGCAAGTTGAGACTCTACCTGAAGCTTGTCGTTAAGCTGTACTAAGCCGGTGTAGAGCATTTGAATGGCATTCATCGAGGGTTGATCGGCTGCAAGGACGAGGGCAGGATCAAGGGTTGTAATATCTGAAATGCCGACTTGTGGGACTGTATAAATTTGTTTGTTCGGCGGTGCTTTGACGAGTTTTTTTGGCTGTGGGTTGCCACCATTCAGGTTACAGCCGACGAGCAAAAGTGCCAGGAGAGAGAGAAAGATTGGTAGTAGCCTGACGGTTTGATGTTTATTATAGTACATAATGTGTCCCTACATATCCCCGTTAATTTGTAAACGTTCGTGGCTAGGAATTATTCACCAGAGTATTGCGTTGAGCGAAGGTGGCGGCTCGTAAGGCAACCTGTAGGAAGGGTTCGGTGTTGGTGTTGGCGAGGGCATGAGGCCATGCCATGAGTTCTTCAGCAGCAGCCTGGACGATTTGTAAAGTGTGACCTTGATCGGCAGCAGCGTCGGCCTGGGCAGCAATCAGGGCGATGGTGGCGAAGAGGGCACGTCTCTCATTACCAAGGCGCAGGTAACGACGGGCAGTAGTAGTTGCTCCACTTAAGTCTCGCCTGTCTAGTTGGGTGTAGAGATCATCCAGCAGCGATGAAGCAATGAGGCCACCACCGATAGTTCCTGTAGAGGTAGTGGTTGCCTGGGATGTACTGGCTGTGGCTTGTTGCAGCGATTTTTGCAATACGTTGATGTAGGCGGCAGATGTGAACAACAGGGGCAGAGCAGCGATATCTTGAACCTGCGCGTAGACAAGGCGGACCGCAGCTGAGAACAGGAGGCCGTGAGCAGCCTGGACAAAGGTGTTGCGGTCACCATCACTGACCAATTGCATCAATTCGGCGGCGGTGAGTGCAATGACGGAGCCAACCCCACGTGGCGAGGCTCCGCCTTTGATGAGGGCATCATAGACACCCTGACAGATCTGAGTCGTATCAGCATCACTCATAATGAGGCGACGGAGCGGCAAGGCGTTCTCTTCTTGAGGTGCGGCCAGACGGGTACGCAAGCTTTCCAGGCTGTGAGCAGGATTGTCATTGAAAGTACGCACATCGTGAATCCAGGCAGGTTCTTCGGTGTGCAAGGGTAAATGGGGAGCAACCCAGTGTAGAATATTGGGGGCGCGATTTCCCCATTCGACGGCATCAAGTAACTGGAAACCACGGACAGCGTACATCAGTGGATGGCCTGCATTCTGGAAGGTGGTAGAAATACCATCGTAGGTTCGCACTTCCATAGTGCGATAGTCGGCACCGGTCCCGTACAGGCCAAATAAGAGCCGCTCGACCATGGTGAGATCGTTGTTATAGACAGCATTGTGCATGTATTCGCTGACGGTTTTTCCTTCGGGTAGTTGGCTGGGAAAGAATGGTTCGGGATATGTCTTATCTGCCGTCTGGCCTGCGCGTGTAGCAGGGGCGGTGGCCGAGAGAGCCTGAACGAGAAGTGGCAGTTCACGTGCGTGGCTTTCCGGGTTCTGCTCGGCCAGAGGTGGCAGGGCAGAGATCCAGTGACTGAGGGCGGCAGCCGCATCGAGGGTCAGGATAGCATGACCTTCGTTATCACCATGAGCGGTGATCATGCCAACGCGCCCAAGCAGTTCGGCGGCTGGTGCGCCGCGTTCGAGGAGTGCTTGGGCTGCGTTGATGATCTGGTGGCTATCGCCAGTTATTGCGGCTTCAAGAAGGCTTGAAATATCGATTCCCATACCAATTGTTGGCATATATCCTCTCTCCCCACCCGGTGTAAGGCCGGGTGTTATTTCTGTTGTTGTAGTTCGCGAATAGCTCGCTCTATGCGTGGAATATCGGCATATTCTTCGTCGAAGAGTTTGAGGCCGCGCTCTAAATAGAGTTCTGCCAGTCTCGCTCCGCGTTCACTGGGGTCCATCGCGGCGGAAATCAACTCCTGCCCCCGGTATTTTTCCGGCATGCGTTTGACGATGCGCTGCATTTTCTGTTGTGTCTCTTGCAAGATGCCAGTATCATGACCTTCTGAGGCATAACGCGCCATACCAATCAGCTTGCTTAGCTCGGTTAATCGCTGGCGATCGGTCATCGTCTGGATGAGCAAATCTTCGGCATCCAGATCGTCGAGCGGTGTGCTAATTTGATCTATTACGGGAGCAACGGGTGTGTTCTCGAAAGTGAGGGTATAGTTCAGATAAAGCTGCCCATATTCCTGACAGCCTTCCTGCACCTTTTGCATTTTAGCCGCCTCATCTTTGGGACCGATAGAGCCAAGGTCGCATATGTCATCATCGCGATGCTCGGCCAACATTTGTATACGCTCGAAGCTGGTACCTTCTTCCAGCATGGGAGGGATAGGTACCACGCTGACATTGGCCGCTTCTTGCAGATCTTCTGGCGACATTTGCGCAGTGAGGAACGCTGGAAAGTATTTTGCCAGTGATAAGGGTATGGGGGGCACGATGCAATAGGTGCAAAAGACGGTACCCGCATCAGACGTGCTGCGTGCGATAAAGATGGCGTGTCCTTTAGGGGCTTGTGGATTACCACGTAGGAACCGCATATCCATAAGAAAAAGTCCTCTCGATGATAGTATAACTCTGCCAGATAGAAGCAAGATAGTGTACCTGCTCTATAATAAGCTCTTTATGCTTTTATGGCAAGTATGAATGTTAATTTAGTCCTTTACGGAGCTGGCCCAGGCGTTTGACCAGGTCTTTGTTGGTGCGTATCTCGTTCTCTGTCAAATCCTCACTGGTGGTAGGGATGGTGTTTTCGTAGTCCTGGATGTGCTGGCCTATGTCACTGGGGCCAACGATCTGGGTGAAGGATTGCAGCAGGGTACGGGCCTGCTGATCCTGGTTCTGATAGACAAAAATGATGGCACTCTGAGCGTAGAGTTCAACATACTGGTGCAAGAACATGCGCCATTGCTCTGGAGTACTCAAGGTATGCATGACTTGTTCGATGAGGGCGATGGCTCTCGTGAACTCGGTGTGCGCCGCAGCCAGCTTGGCCTGGAGGAAGAAAAGGCCACCACGTTCATAGTGGGTATCAGCCTCACCTAGTGACTGTTGCTGCTGTTGGTAGAGTTTGAGAGCCCGCTCAAAGGCGGTGGAGGCCTCTTCCAGGTTTCCATTGCTCCGATACGCTATACCGAATGAGAGGAGCGTATCGGCCTGACCGGACAGGTTATCACTGTGATTGAAATGTGTCAAAGCCTCTTCGCAGCCTTGCAGGGCTTCTTCCCATTCTTCGCGTGCGATATGGGTTTGCGCTATGCCCAGCAAAGCAGTCCCTTCGCCATCACTGCTCTCAAGTAACTGGAACTGTCGACTGGCCTCTATGAAGGTACTGGCGGCACTATCCAGTTCGCCACGTGCTAGACGTGTGCGAGCCAGACCAACCAGGGCTTCGCTCGCCTGCAATGGCTGCTGTTGTCCCTCGGCCTGATTGTAGGCAGCACTGAAGCATGCTTCAGCCTGAGCCACGTCTCCCTGTGTTAACAATAATTGTCCCTGTATGGAGAGCAGCAAAGAGGTCTCTTGTTCTGCCAACGGGTTGCTGTGGATGGTGGATGTAGCCCGACTCAAATAGGTGTTAGCCTCATCAAGACGTCCGGCAAAGATTGCGAGATGGGCGAGGAGTATTTGCGCTTGGGCTATGGAGTCGGCTTCACCCAGTTCTTCCATACGAGCCTGGGCATTGCGATAGTATTCTCTGGCCTGGGCTGTGCGTCCCTGCTGCTGGTAGACTTTGCCGAGACCAAGCAAAGCTCTACCGACCATGAGATCGTTGTGAAGAGTGTTGGCTAGTGTAAGGGCGTTGTTGTAGGTGTGAGCGGCAGTGGATAAAAGTCCACGTAAGCGTTGGATGTCAGCTAAGCCGACGGTTGCTTCGGCCTGTCCCGGACGGTAAGCCATGGCTTTGTAGGCCCGCAAGGCTCGTTCCATGGTGGCGCTGGCGTAGGAGAGTTGACCACGGTGTGTATTGATCTCGGCCAGGACGCGGCTAGCATGGGCTGTGCCAAGGGCATTATTGTGGTCGCTATAACGTGAAAGGGCCAGTTGTGTGCTAGTCAAGGCCTGAGAGATCTGTCCACGAAGTTGCGCAACCTCAGCCAGCCCAAGGTTGCCATCGGCCTCGCCCAGTTCGTATTCTATGGAGCGAGCCTGTTTTATAGCTTGGGCGAACATTTCGGTAGACTCATCCAGTTTGCGTTGATCGAGATAAATGCGTCCCAGGCCCAGGAGGGTATCGACAATGCCAAAGGTATCGCGTTGTGATTGGTAAGCTTCCAGAGCGCGTTGATAATCGCTGGCTGCTTCATCGAAGTGACGTGACAGGCGGAGCATATCGGCAAAGCTACGGCGTGCATCGGCTTCATTGATGCGATCATGCGCGTTGTCAAAATAGACGATGGCTTGTTGATAGTATTCGGTGGCCCGAGAAGTATTGCCTCGCTGTAGTTCGATATGTCCCAGAGCCAGAGCAACGCTACCCTGGCCCTGAACATTGCCAGCACTTGTATAGAGTTGCTCAGCATGTGTGTAGGCTTCCACAGCACGGTCGAGGTGCGAGAGCTGCCGTTCAAGGTGGCCGATAGCCAGAGCAGCATGGGCTTCATTGAGAGGACGCCCGGCTTCGTGATAGGTTCTCATGGCCCTCTGATAGCTGGTGATGGCCTGTTCAATTAAATTATTTTCACGCTGGGCATCGGCGAGCAGAGAACGGCAATCACCAGCGCGTTTGAGGTCTCCCATTTGCCGGAACTGTTTTTCGGCGTCAATAAACGCCTCTGCCGCCACTTCTATCTTGCCCTGACTGTAGGCATCGATACCAGCCTGGAGGTACTTCTCGGCGGCTGATTGATCCTGTGTTGTCATAATGATTTATCCTTAAATGATGTTGGTTGTGTTCTCTTGTATTCTTTTTCATTGTAATGCGCTCTACCAAGAAAGTCAAAGGACATTTAGCGCAAAATCCGCGCTAGGATTGTGGGTATGCTTGTGATAGAATACAGCGTAGTGGTTCGGTTCGGAGAGTGCTGAATCTCAAAAAGGGCATAAAGGAGTTTTTGCATGTACGAAGATACCCTGGCACGAGTAGACCTCTTTAATGGACTAGACAAAAAGGAGTTGCAGACACTGAGTCGCAGTTGTCAGGAACGAAAATATAGTGCAGGTAGCACGCTGATCAAACAAGGTGATACGGGCGTGGGACTTTACATCATCACTCATGGCACGGTACGTATTACGCACGCGAGCACCCCTGGTGGGCCGGAAGAGGAACTGGATACGCAGGGGGCGGGTACTGTGCTGGGTGAGATGGCCTTACTGGACGATTTACCCCGTTCGGCTACGGTGACAGCAGTAGAGGATGTAACAGCTTTGTTGTTACCTGTCTGGGAATTTCGTGCGACGTTACGCGGTAATCCTGATATTGCCATAAAGCTGCTCTCGGTTCTGAGCCGCCGCTATCGTAGAGTTCAAAATCGTCCGTACGATCATTAATTGTCTGCACGACTTCTCATCCCTGTAATGGTGCATGAGGTTTTTGGCCAGAGACGTTGTTTGCGGCGCAAACAACGTCTCTGGCCAAAAACCTCATGCAGGATTTGCTACTGTGTGGCTCCTTCTTTTCCAGTTTGTGTGGGTTTGGTCTGGTTGTTGAGGAGGCGTTGTATCTCCTCAAACATGGTTTCGACATCACCGAAGGATCGATAGACGCTGGCAAAGCGGATGTAGGCAATCTTGTCCATGTGTTGCAGGCGTTCCATAACCAGTTCGCCGATGACGCTGCTGGGTATCTCGCGCCTCCCCAGATGGTAGAGTTCCTGTTCGATCTCTTCGACCGCATTTTCGATTTCGCCGACGGGCAAAGGGCGTTTCTCGCATGCTTTACGAATGCCGACATAAAGCTTTTGCCGGTCAAAGTCTTCACGCCGTTGATCGCGCTTAATGACCATCAGATGAGATTTTTCGACGCGCTCATAGGTACTGAAGCGCCCTTTGCAGGTTTCGCACTCGCGTCGACGATGAATGGCGTCACCGACGTCTCGCGAATCTTTGACCCGCGATTCTGTGCCGCCACAGAAAGGACATTTCATCAAAAAACCGGGTGCGGAGACCCGTCTGCTTTCAAGCGACGGGAGGAAGCACCCGCTCCTTTCCTTGCTGGTAGCTATACCCGTCACTGTGCACGATGAGCGTACAAAAACGATGGCTGATCCCTTGTACGGTCTGGTGCTGTGTGGTGAGATTGAAGGAGCCGCTCGTGCGCACCGCCACCCGGCCCACATACCTGCCTTGTTTGGTTCCCTTCGGCACGACCGCCCGCACCAGGTCGCCCGTCTGAAAGCCTTTGACTCGTTTGGCTTGCTTGGGTGCGGTGCGCGGGAAGCCGTAGCGGTCCATCCGACACATCTGCCGCGAGCCGTGCCCTGTCGCCCTGATGTGCAGGGGCACCACGCCCCGCACGTCCAGGTGCTCCGGCGTGCTGACCCCCACGCATGCCGCATCGAGCCAATGGGACTTGGGCAGCCCCCGCCTCACGCGGTTGTACTTCGTCCTCCCGCCACTGCCGCATTCCACTGGCAGCCCGAGGAGCATGAGCCGGTCGTGCAATGCCCAGCGGGTTGCGTTGACCGCCGCCGCATCCCGCAACGGCGTCTTGACCTGAGCCAGGATGCGTGCCAGCCGCTCAGGCTCATCGGCGAGGAAGTCGCCAATATCCTGGTTGCTCTTGCGCTGGTTACAGGGCGTGCAGGCCGCCACCAGATTACTCACCCGGTTGGAGCCCTGCTTGCTGCGCGGATGCACGTGATCGAGTTCCAATGGCACCTCGCGGGCGTCACAGTAGGCACACTGGTGCCCCCACTTCAAGAGGACATACTCGCGCACCTCAGAGCCCAAGAATCGGGTAGCCGGGGAGGTATTACTACCTCCCAGCCCCCTAAGAACCGCACGTGAAAGTTGTCCCTTCATACGGCTCAAGCCTCTCTAGGGCACGTTTCCGTACCCGGTTTCGTTACGTCTAATTTCTGGTGATGCACCTGTCTATGGCAATTGGGATGGAGCAAGAGCAGGTTAGAAAGATTGTCCGTTCCACCATAAACCCGGTAGACAATGTGATGAACATGCCATCCCGTTTCTTTGGTGATTTTCTGGTTACAGATTGGACATTTTCCTTCTTGCCCTCGCCAGAGAGCAATCAACTTTCTCCGGTTGAGCCAGCTTTGAAGCCACTTGAGTCCAATCCGTTCATCAAAGTAGGTTTCGTAGGCTGGGTCATAAGGATTAGCCTCCCCCTGGATAAGCCGATGCCGCCGAATGGCGGTGGCGGCTGCTTTTTGGAGGTGGACGGTCAGAGTTTCCCCTTTCTTTCCTTCTACTTCTCCGGTAAACACCCATTTTCGTTTGCCAATAACGTGAAAGTATTTATCTTTCACCCATCGTCGCCCTTTGGTCGGGTGCCTTCTCTTTGCCCATTGCCACAACGTCTCGAAGATCGCGCTATCCACTTTGTTGAAGGTTCCCTTGCTTGCCACATGTCGGTGATACAAGGCCCATCCCCGAATAATCGGGTTCAGTTGAACGATGAGCTTTCCTGCTGGGGTTTGTTTGTTTTCCTTCACGATTTTTCGGACTTTCTCTAAGAGGTCCTGTACGCTGCCTTTGGATGGCTTGATGAGAAGCTTTCCTTGGTATTTGCGTACATTTTGTCCAAGAAAATCGAACCCGTTCTCGACATGCGTGATGACGGTCTTTTCCTGAGAGAGTTCTAGACCTCGTTCGCGCATGAACCGTTCCACCACTGGCTTGACTTCCTGTTCCAGCACCTCTTTCGAGCTACCCGAAATCAGAAAATCGTCTGCATACCGTATAAGATGAACTTTAGCTTTGTTCCCTTTGCGGGTGGTTGGTCGGATAACCTCCCTGAGTGCCCGTTCCAGGCCATCAAGCGTCATGTTCGCGAGTACAGGTGAGCAGATGCCCCCTTGTGGTGTTCCTGCTTCTGTGGGATAGAGAACGTGTTTCTCCATGAACCCGGCTTTGAGCCATTTCTCTAGGAGAGCCTTTTCCATTAGAATATGGGTTAAGAGCCATTCATGAGAAATGGCATCGAAACATCCTTTAATATCGCCTTCTAGTACCCATTGCGGTGAGTGTTTCCTCGAAAAGATGAGGAAGCATTTCTCCATCGCATCCGCCGTTGACCGTTCTTTGCGAAAGCCGTAGGATTGGTGATCGGCCAATGTTTCTGCTATTGGATCAAGGGCGAGCAGGTAAAGAGCCTGCATCGCTCGACATCGCATGCAAGGAATACCAAGCGGGCGCTTTTTGCCGTTCCGTTTAGGTATGTAGACGCGCCTGAGCGGTTGGGGATGATATCCTCGTTGCTTGAGCGTGGCTACTGCCGCTGCTTTCTTCTCTGGAGTGTCCCAAATGATTTTGTCCACTCCTGGGGTTGCACCCCCATCATTTTCTGTCACTCGTCGCACAGCTATGGCTTTGCCGCTAAACGAGTGGGTCAGCAATCGCTGTAAGGCTTTCACCTTACCCCGTTTGCCTTCCTTCGTGGCCTTCACAATACGCGCTTGGAGCCGACGCACGTTGTGGTTGGTGGCCTTCCAGTCAATGTCATGCCATCCTTCCACGATCTCGTGGGAAGCTGCACCAGTCTTATCAACCGTCATCTGCTTTGTCTCCTTAGTCGGTTTGCCGAACTCTCTTGTGATGAGAGACCACATGGAAGTCTGCCCGCTTGCGCGTGGAATGATGGTGCCAGACTTGGCTCAACTCCTATCCTCCCCATTACAGGGTGGCCTTCGCTTTCTCCATATTCTTGTACCCACACCTCTATCAGCGTCCCTTACGAGTTGCTTTCCCTTTCGGGAGAGATATGGGCTTACCATGTTTCGTCCCAATGTCAGAGTGGGATGGGTCCAACCCTTTCCGCCGGGAGCTTTGGTGTTCACGACAGGAGAGCACTCACCTCCTGTACCAGCTCCATTACCATTTGGTTCAAGCCTAACAGCATCTTTGGCTTGTTCAGCATTACGACGTTTAACGGGTGTTCGCATTTGCTGACCCTATCACTCAACCCTAGCTCCTAACCGCTCTGATGCTAGCAGAACTATCGTCCTCTCACGATTTCAATAGTCGTCTTACGACGATGGCTTCATTGTTCCAGGAGCTTCACAACCGCCAGATTACTCTAGCCGCATGTCCTGGTAGGATACTGCTGGTGAAACAGCAGGTCTCATTGCAGTTTGCGCTGCCGAGACAGACATTGGGGCGACTTCATGTCGCACGGGTGCCCTGCTGGTACTCCACGCCCTCGCTATCCGGGTGGTCGAGGGCCTGCGTATCGAATCTGACCAGTTCCTGGCTGATCGCGTTCACCGGACAGAGCCGCAGCAGACGCCGCACCCACGTGACCGCGTTGCAGATGCGGCTCTCTAACGACGGTGGCAGCGTGCCCTTCTTTTTGCGCCGGTTGTCGAAGCGTGGTTGGCGGTACCTGGTCTTGCGTTGCCTGCGACTCCTTCTGAGGGCGCGGCGGCTCGAGAGAGCCCGTGTGATGTGCTTGCCTCGGTGCCTCAGTTCAGCGGCCCACACCACTTGGCCGCTGGTATCGTTGATCACCGCCAGCCCGGTGGTTTGACTCCCCGGATCGACTTTGACTCGAAGGGGTTCAAGAGCAGTTGCTCGACCGCACGCTTGAGGATGATGGTGAACGGATAGCCGCGATACACCGCCGCCTTGCCTTGCTTCAAGAGCAAGCGGGCACGCCCCGGATGCAGCGGGTTGAGCGGTCGCTTCGTCGTGTCTAAGACAAAGACCTCTGACATACATGACTCCTGTGTGATGTGCCCGCATGGGCCTCTGGTTGCCCAGGTAATGCTCACCTCGTCAACGTTGCGAAGCGGTTTCGGGGTGGACAGCACACTGGCTTTACCCCGTCAGCCTGCTTAATGCTGCCCCGAAGCGGTCCGGGCTGGTGAAGCACCCGGACGTTCCTATGCATTCGCTTCCAACGGAGCCCCGTCAGTCCCTTGGAGACTGGTGGCTGAGACTGGTCAGAGCGGGGCCTGCGTGTCACCACGCAAGCCCGTCCCGTTGAACGGGACGGGTCTCTGACTGATAAATGTTACTCCATGGTGCTGAATGGTGGTATAGAATTATTTTATCACGCGAGGGATAGCTGTAAATAGTAGGGCACAATTTATTGCGCCCCACATTTTTCTCAGAATTTACGTTGGTTTATGAGGAGAACAGCAGTTGCTTCTTGAGGTGCGGTAGCAACGCTGATGGTGGAGACGTGATCGGTTGCTGGTTGGACTTTACCAATATAGCCTGAGCGCAGGCGTGAGCCTTCGCGCCAGTAGGCATACCAGTAGGGGCCATGTCCATGTCCATCGCGACAGGTGCCGCATGAGGTTTTGCCGCATTTACGATACTGCAGTTGGTACGTGATATGTTGATTGCTTGGTAATTGCGTCATAGGCTGCTTCCCTCCCACAAAAGAGTTCATCGTGTAATCATTTTGCTCGATGTTTCAACATCAGCATATCATCATTAGATGAACATTTTATGAATATATCGTCTGCAAAAATTACACAATGTTCATTTTTCGCAAATTATATCATGAAAAATGTGTCAATAGCATGAAATATTATTCATAATAAGAAATTTGTCATTATTCGGGAGCCTCACCGCCAAGAAAGCTTCTCTATGGTATAATGAACGTAGACGCAATACCCTATCCCTCTTGCCCGGTTTTGGATGTATGTCTGATTTGGTTTTGTTGTATTGTGAGTTGTTGAATGACGGAAAGAGAAGTCAAGGTATGCAAATCATCATTAAAGGTAAGCAGATGGAGGTCACTTCCCGCCTGCGAGAGCATATTGAGCGGAAGGTGCAACGCTTGGCTCGTCTGGTGGATGAAGAGGCGCGTGTCGAGATAACGATAACAGAGGAGCAGACACGTAGTGCGCGTGATCGGTATTCCGTCCAGCTCGCTCTTGCCAGTGCCACCCACCCCGTGCGTAGCGAGGTAAGTGCAGTCAATGCGAATATGGCCCTTGATCTAGTGCTGGACAAAGTGATGGCTCAGTTGGGTCGCTATAAGGATCGTCAGACGACGACGGTACGGCATCGTACGCCCGCGGTAAAAATTCTTTCACTTTCGCGTTCTGGTAGCCTCTCACTACTAGAGTCGACTGAGGACGAGGAGAGGGTGAAAGCCAGCCAGCAAGGAGAGAGGCATGCTGGAGCTACGTCTGCTATTAGTAGCGAACAAAACGAAGAAATCTGGTCGAAGGTGGTTGAGATTCGACATATGCCGACGAAGCCGATGGACGATCAAGAGGTTATTGCGCAGATGGAAACGTTCGGTCTGACGTTTTTCCCTTTCTTTAATGAGGCGACGAATAGTGTAAATGTGATGTATCGTCTCGATAAAGGTGGTTATGGCTTACTTGTCCCTGAATTAGATTAGTCCTTCTAACAGACAAGAGAGCGGCTGGACTTCCAGTTCGAAAGAAGTCCAGCCGCTCTCTTGTCGAGGGAAACTTATATACTGATTTCAAATTGCCACGGACGAGGAGTTGTTTCCTCAAATTGGCTAAGAGGATCGGCTGCACGGACGATCAAGGTGCGAGCATCAGTTGGAGGAAGAGGGCGGAAGCGTGCATTGCCCTGGTAAACAGCTTGATTGGGATTGCTCACCAACTCAGGTCGGGCGAGCAACATACCGCCGCGGTCTCCGGCCCATTGGGTGCCGAGGTTGTCGGAGATAAAGAAGATGATGCGCGGTACGAAAGCAAAGCCGACGGGCAGTGGGGGGCGAATCCAGAGGTAGTGCAGCTCAAAGTGTCCTTCATACATGAGGAGTTGTTGTAACATCAAGACCATACCGTTTTGCTTTTGCTCTAGCTCGACGGTGATTGTGCGTGTAGGTTCACGCGGAACGGCTACCGTACCTGGAGTGGATTCTAGGGGAGCAGCGATGACGACAGGAGGGCGTGAGGCCAATTCGAGGGCCTTAGCAGAAAAGGGCGATGGATCGTGGAGAATCTCGTTACAGAGCTGCAAGCAGATATCACAGATGTAGGCTGCACCTGGGCCTGCGACCATACGGCGCACTTCTGGTGGGCGACGGCCGCAAAAAGAACAGCGAGCCTGTGATCGATCAAAACTCATGTCTCTCATCCTCTAGTATGAAAAGCGAACGCACTCTTTAGCTGTGGTGCGTCTGCTGCAATGCAGCGACAGCCGCGCTATGTAGTCCTAAACGTTCGAGCAAGGAAGCGTGTGCTTCCCATTCTAAGCTATCATCAAGTGTCGTTAACGCTGCTAATGGATCTGGAAGAGGTGTATCCTCTTCGGATGATGAAACGCCGTTCGTACTTACCTCTGCGTTATCATCTGTTATTTCAATAGTACCAAGGTTACTGGTATCTGTCCAGTGCTCGGGACCATATTTACGGCGCAAGGCCAACTGGATGAGATGATCGGCAAAGTGGGGGTTTTTGGGCAGGAGTGAGCCGTGCAGATAGGTGCCGTAGGTGTTGCGGTAGATTGCTCCTTCTGTGCCATCTTCTGCGTTATTGCCGTGGCCTTTGAGAACTTTGCCGAGTGGTTGGGCTGAGCCGAGGTAGGTACGTCCACCATGATTCTCGAAGCCGACGAGGGTGGTGCCATTCCAACTGATGGCAATATTTCCTATGCAGCGGGCGACTCGCGGTCCCTTATGAATAGTCCAGGCATCGAAAACACCCAGACCACGCATATCTGGGCCACTAGCCGGACGGTAGTAGTGGGCCAGCAACTGGTAGCCTCCACAAACGGCCAGGACGGGCATATCATCCTCGATGGCTGCCCACAGACCAATGCCTTTAATCTCAAGTAAGTCCTGGGCGACGGGGGCCTGTTCTTTATCCTGACCTCCACCAATGAACAGCATGTCGTATTCATCTGGAGCCAAAGCATCACCGATGCCCAGATCAACGACTCGTAGTTCGATGCCGCGCTGCTGGCAGCGTTGGCGCAATACCAGGATGTTGCCGCGATCCCCGTACAAATTTAATTGATCGGGATACAAATGTCCGAGTGTCAGTTGTGGCGTTGTACTATGCTGCATCACTGTTCCTCCCAATAATGGGGTGTCAGACCACGCCGCTCTAATTCACGATGTATTTCTAACAAGCCAGTATACGTCGGCACTATAAACAAAGTTTCACCAACCGGTGTTTGCTGGATAGCCATGTCCAGGGCTTGAGTAATGCCATAGTGTTGTGACGACGTTATCTGTTCATGGGTTATGCTGGTGACTGCATTATTATTCTTTTTCTCTCGTCTATAACGGTTGTACCTGGCTACCTCTTTGCGGACTGCTCGCAGCGGTGCTGGAGGAATGATGGTGATCTGCTCCCGCGCCATTCCCGCGTATTTCAAACGGAGAGCCAAATCCAGTGCGCGGCTGCCAGCTATAACCAGGGTGGCAGTGTGGCCGATAACTCGCTCGAAATCGACATCCCAGATCCAGGAGACGTCACGTCCATCGGCAATATTATCGTTAAGCACAAAGAGGACATGCCGCTGCATTCCCTCGCTGAAGAGAGTACGCAGTACCTCATTAAAACCTGTCGGGTTTTTTGCCAGCAAGAGGCGCACGGTACGGCCTTCTACCTCGAGGCGTTCGCCACGGCCAAAAATGGGCTGAAAACTTTCAATGCCCGTAACGATAGGCTGCCAGTCTATCTCAAGAGACTGGACAACGGTAATCGCGGCCAGGGCGTTGTAAACGTTATAGAGGCCCGGCAAGGGAACAACCATGTCGTGTTGTGATGTCGTTGGAGCAAGGGAACTGGCAACGGTAATATGCTGGCGATCAAAATCGCTGGATTGTACGTGGGTGGCGCGTACATGTGGTTGTGGTCGTGCGCGTCCACAGTTTGTACAGTGGTAATGGCCCATATGGCTGAAAAAGCGGATGTCATAAGTGTAGTCCCCGCCACATTGTGGACAGGTATGTGTATCGATGACTTGATGGCTTTCCGGGCCAGCATGTTGCTTAGCTAGATCAAGCTCCGCGTCGTCGATACCAAAGTAAAGTACGCGCCCGCTAAACCCATCACCCAGGCTAGCGATGGTTGGATCATCGGCATTGAGGACAAGGATGGTGTCGGGTGCAAGGGTACGAATGGCTTGTTGCCAGCGCGAGGCAACGCTATCTACTTCACCATAGCGGTCAAGTTGGTCGCGGAACAGATTGGTAAAGACGGCGACACGCGGGACAACGGTTGGCAATACTTGTGGAATGACAGCCTCGTCAACTTCAAAGATGGAGATGGCTTTGCCTGAGCGGCGCAAGTTACCCGTGGGCAAGGCACGCATAACGAGCGAGCTAGCGATACCGCCCATGAGGTTAGAGCCTTCGCGATTGCGCCAGACACGCAGTCCAGCCTCAGCGAGAATGTCGGCGATGAAACCACTGGTGGTGGTCTTGCCATTAGTACCAGTGACAGCAATGCTACCATACTGGAGTTGGGTGGCAAGATGGCCGACGATATCGGGATAGACGCGTTGGGCCACCAGTCCAACAATGCTGGTGCCCCCGCCGAGGTGCAAGCGACGACTCAAAGCTCCGGCGGTGCGTCCACCGACGACTGCCAGCCCGGCGCGTAGTGATGGGTGTGGGGAGGAGGAGTTGTGGTTGGTAGAGCTTTCGGGAGACTCTGGTGAGTGCTGGGATTCGCTCGTTCGTTTGCTTGGGCGTGAACCCCTGAGGTGGGAGCTAGCACGAAAAGCTCTAAGGGATGGCCTCTGTTTTGGCATGTTGTCCTCCAGACCAGCATTGGTTGCATTGTTGCATGTGCAGCAAGCATAGCATGGGTAAGCGATGTGGTCAAGCCCACCCCATGATGCGTTTTGGTGGAACCCTTGACCCCCATGTTACTCTTTGAGGGAATTTTTTTAATGTGAATACGTTTCAATGGATAGAGAGCCACTTTGGTACTTGTCAGGGTGTGCTATTCTATGCTGTGAGATGAGATGTGTACGAAACTCATACAACAAGGGAGTTGTTGATTATAAAGAATAAGCGGGTAGAACGAATGGCAAAGAAACTTGTAATTGTAGAATCGCCAGCCAAGGCCAAAACCATAGAGAAATTTCTTGGGCGCGACTTTGAGGTAAAGGCTTCTATGGGGCATATTATGGATTTGCCCAAGAAGGGGCTGGGAGTGAATACGCGTAAGGATTTTGCGCCGCAATATGAAGTGATTGAGAAGAAAGATAGGCTGATCGATGAGTTGAAAGCAGCCTCTCAGCGTGCCGAAGAAGTCTATCTGGCTCCAGACCCTGATCGCGAGGGTGAGTTTATCGCCTGGTCGCTGAAGCATGCGCTGAACTTGCACAATCCCCGGCGGGCTGTCTTCAATGAAATCACGAAAGGGGCCGTACGTGAGGCGATTCGCAAGCCGCGTGAGATCGACGAGGATCTGTTTAATGCTCAACAGGCGCGGCGTGTTCTGGATCGACTGGTGGGCTATAAGATCAGCCCGTTGCTGTGGAGGCGTATTCAGTCAGGAACGAGTGCCGGGCGTGTGCAGTCGGTAGCTTTGCGGCTGATTTGTGATCGTGAAGCTGAGATTAAGGCTTTTGTGCCGGAAGAGTACTGGAGTATCACAGCTACCTTGAGCAAGCAACGACAGAAAGAACGCTTTGAAGCCCAGTTGTTCACGCGCCTCAAAGATATTGCGACGCTCAGTGGTGAAGAGAATGGGGGAGACGGTGAAGAGCAGTCAGCCTCTAACGGTAATGGAAAGACTTTAAAAACGGAAAAAGGGCGCATCAAGATCAGTTCAAAGGAAGAGGCCGATGCTATTCTGACCGATCTCAAGGGAGCGACGTATACCGTGCTAAAAGTTGAGGAGAGAGAGTTACGCCGCCAACCCTACCTACCGTATACGACCAGTACGATGCAGCAGGACGCCTCGCTACGACTGACCATGAAGCCAAAGAAGACGATGAGCGTAGCCCAGCAGTTGTATGAAGGTATTGAACTGGGCGAGCGGGGGCATCAAGGTCTGATCACTTATATGCGTACCGATTCGACGCGCATCTCCGAAGAAGCACAGGCGCGAGTGAAAGAGTATATTGCTGAGGCATATGGCCAGCCCTATGTCGGTTCAGGACGCACAGGTAAGGCCAAGGCGACGACGCAGGATGCTCATGAGGCTATTCGCCCGACCGATGTGACGTTGACGCCCCAGGCGGTGCGGTCACATCTAACGCCTGATCAGTTCAAGCTGTATAACCTCATCTGGCGGCGTTTTGTGGCGAGCTTTATGACGCCTGCCGTGTTTGATACAGTGCGCGTAGATATTGTGGCGGCGCAATATGTCTTTCGTGCTACCGGCTCTAATCTCAAGTTTCCGGGTTTTTATGCAGTATGGCCACGTGAAGAGGATGAGCGGCTTTTGCCAACACTGACAGCGCAAGAAGTGCTTGACCTGCACAATTTGAAGCCAGAACAGCATTTTACGCAGCCACCACCACGCTATACCGAGGCCAGTTTGATCAAAGAACTGGAAGAGCAGGGCATTGGGCGACCAAGTACCTATGTCCCGATCATCAGCACCATCCAAGATCGCGGGTATGTCGATCAGGAACAGCGACGTTTTGTTCCGACGTGGCTAGGTGAAACAGTCAACGAAGTGATGAACAAACACTTCCCTGACATTGTGGACATCAATTTTACGGCTGAGATGGAGCGGCGCCTGGATGATGTTGAGGAAGGGCGACAATCGTGGGTTGAGTTTCTGCGCAACTTCTATGGAGACTTTAAGGTCAGCATGGAAAAGGCCGAAGCGGAGATGGATCGTGTACAGAAGCCGGTTGAGGAGACAGACGAACTGTGTCCTGAATGTGGACGTAATCTGATTATTCGTACCGGTCGCTTTGGGCGTTTTATCTCCTGTTCGGGGTTTCCAGAGTGTCGTTATCGTCGCTCGTTTATGAACAAGACAGGGGCCTTGTGTCCACAATGTGGCGGAGACCTGGTGGAACGCAAGACGAAGCAGAAGAAGCGTATCTTCTACGGTTGTAGCAATTATCCCACGTGTAATTTTGCCATATGGGAACAGCCCATACCAGAGCTATGTTCTCATTGTGGTGGCCTGATGGTGGTGCCCCGTGCTGGACAAGAGCCGGTGTGTTACAACGAAGTTATTGCCGTACAGCGTGGGAGTGAAGATAAACCGCAACTGGATAGTACAACAGCGGTACGCTCAACCCGCAGAAAGTCAGCAACAGCAGAAGCAGATACGCGAGCAGTTGTGGCTCCGAAGACCACCCGACGTGCTGCCACCACGACCCATAGAAAGGTTGCTGAAGCCGACACCACGGAATCAACAAAGACCAGGAAAACAAGTAGTAGAGCGTCAACCACAAAGAAGACAACTACTCGTGTTACTGCTACTAAGAAAGTAGCTGCACGAGCCTCAACTACGAAAAAAGCAACGGCAGCGAAAAGCAAGGGTCCGACCAGCTCAGGTCGGAGCAGGAAAAGCTCCTAAAAGGCTTTATTGAAAGCTTAGTGCAGTATCCTCAGACGGACCAAGGGAATGGGAAAAAGCCAGGGAGCTTGCCACCGCTTGTCATGCTATCGGATGCGTCTCATTCTAGCAGAACCAATCCCAACAGGTCAAGTGTTTTTGCATTAGGCACAATCAATAGTGATGCATACGTTGCGCTCACATATACGTTAATATGTGCTTGGTAGGATGAAAGCTTTCTTGGAAGTCGAGCGGCAACAGATGGTATAATTAATAAGGTTAGCGAATTATTCAAAGGTGAATAAGCTCTGCCGTTGGAGGTTTTTTAATGCCACACGCCATTACACTCATTCCTGGCGATGGGACGGGACCGGAGATTACTGAGGCGACACGCCGTGTGCTTGAGGCTACTGGCGTTCAATTTGACTGGCATATAAAGCAGGCGGGACTCGAAATGCTGGAGAAGCATGGAACGGTTCTACCCGATGAGGTGATCGAGTCGATTAAGTGTACAAAAGTTGCTTTGAAAGGTCCGATAACAACTCCTGTAGGTAAAGGTGTGCGTAGCGCGAATGTGACGCTGCGCAAGAGGCTCGATCTCTATGCCAATTTGCGTCCGGCAAAGACCTATCATGGTCTGCGTTCGCGCTACGAGAATATTGATTTGACAATTGTGCGTGAAAATACAGAGGATTTGTATGCCGGTATTGAGTTCCAGAGAGGGACGCCGCAACAGGAAGAGATTATTGAGGCGATTGCCCATACAACGGGAATACAGCTGAATACTGACTCAGCTATCAGCATCAAATTTATTTCTGTACTGGCGACGCGGCGGATTGTGAAGTTTGCGTTTGAGTATGCGCGAGCCAATGGGCATCGGAAAGTAACGGCGGTGCATAAAGCCAATATTATGAAATATTCTGATGGCCTGTTTCTGGCTACGGCGCAGGAGGTTGCTAGAGAATATTCTGATATTCAATTTGAGGATCGCATTGTAGACAATATGTGTATGCAATTGGTGCAGAAGCCGGAAATCTATGATATTTTGGTACTTCCCAACCTGTACGGTGATATTATTTCTGATCTGTCGGCAGGTCTCATTGGAGGACTAGGAGTTGCACCGGGAGCGAATATTGGTAGCCAGTATGCGGTCTTTGAACCGGTGCATGGGAGTGCGCCCAAGTATGCCGGACAAAACAAGGTCAATCCTATGGCGATGATGTTCTCAGGTGTGCTCATGTTACGCCACCTGGGCGAACGGGAAGCGGCTAATCGTTTAGAGAAAGCCATTGCTCAGGTTATTTCTGAGGGCAAGAATGTAACCTATGATCTGAAGCCACGCCCTGATGACCCAACGGTGGTGGGTACATCACAGGTAGCTGATGCAGTAATTGACAAATTGCAAAGATCGTACTTCTGAGTAGGGTTTCAGACGACAAGCAACCACCGGCGGAACGCCGGTGGTTGCTTGTCGTCTGAAACCCTATGACCGTTTTTATCTTTTAGTGGTTTTGCGCCATTTATGGCGTGCATGGATGTAGCGAATAGTGCCGGAATGTTTACGCATCATGACAGAGGAGGTACGCGCACCCCAGCTAAAGTATTGGACGCCTTCGAGGAGTTCTCCGGTAGTAATACCGGTAGCTGCAAAGGATATATCTTCTCCCTTGACCAGATCATCAGTACGGAAGACTTGATCGAGATTAACGCCATCTGCTTTAAGTTTCTGGCGTTCCTCATCGGAGCGGGGCCAGATCTTGCATTGGATAGCGCCACCCATGCACTTAACGGCGGCTGCGGCCAATACGCCTTCGGTTGCTCCTCCTACGCCCATTAAGACATCAACGCCGAGATAATCTTCCATAGCAGCTTGAATGGCTGCTGAAACATCACCATGCTCGATCATGCGAATACGCGCCCCTACTTCACGAATCTGGCGAATGAGCTCTTGATGGCGAGGTCGATCGAGGAGAATAACAGTAAGATCTTCAATACGCACATCCTTTGCACGCGCAATGCGGTCGAGATTGACAGCGACTGGGGCATTGATATCGATGACGTGCTTGGCGGCGGGACCAACCGCAATCTTGTCCATATAAAAGACGCCGGGAGGGGCTGAGTACATCGAGCCACGTTCTGCAATGGCTACTACGGCCAATGAGCCTGGAAGCCCTTTTGCGAGAAGCGTTGTACCCTCAACTGGGTCCACGGCGACATCTACTTCTGGAGGAGAACCGTTACCTACCTGCTCACCAATGTAGAGCATAGGAGCTTCGTCCTTCTCGCCTTCGCCAATCACTACGACACCGCTCATATCAACGCCATCGAGTCCCTGACGGATGGCATCTACGGCAGCTTGATCGGCCATTTCTTTGTTGCCTTTGCCCATCCAGCGTGCGGCGTTTAAGGCACCTGCTTCAGTAACACGTACCAACTCCATAGCTAGATTGCGCTCTTTGGTAACAGAGAGCTCAAAACCTTCTTCTAACATAAGTCCTCCTTAGATGTGTTTAAATGTCGATATGGCGAGGAGAAGTACGTGCGTGTTCGGCACGCATGATGTCACGTAATTGATCGACGGCCTCCTGCAAATGGTTCTGACGATTGACAATGACATAGTCGTACATGGATTGTTGGGCCAGTTCCATCTGGGCGTCGGCCAAGCGACGCTGGCGTTCAGATGAGGTTTCCGTGTGACGGGTGGTGAGCCGCTCGGTCAACTCATCGAAAGTGCCAGGAACCAGAAAAATAAAGATGGCTTGCGGCACTTTGCGACGTATGGTGGCCGCTCCTTGTACATCAATCTTGAGCAGGACATCACGTCCGGCAGCAAGATTATCGCGAATGGGCTGGCGGGGCTGTCCATACCAGTTACCATGTACATTGGCGTATTCCAGGAGTTCATCTCGCGCCACGAGTTGCTGAAACTGCTCCTGGCTGATGAAATGGTAAGGATGCCCATCGCTTTCACCGGGGCGTGGGGCGCGAGTAGTGACTGAGGGAACCACGTAAAAATCCATATCTTGTTGTTGTTTGAGTGCGTTAATCACGCTGTCTTTTCCGGTACCGGATGGGGCCGAAAGCACGAAAAGAAGCCCCCGCTTCTGTGATGGCGGTGTGCCTTGCTGTGATATCACAGTGTGCTCCGTCTCAAGTTGCATGCTGTTTTTCCTGACACTCCTAGCTCTTACGGTTCGAGCAAAGAATTTGGGCTGTGGTCTGACCCTAGAGAAGCCATTTCATCTTCGCTCCTCATTTTTGATCGAGCCATCTTATTTAAGATAAGAGACGATGTACGATAAATCACGCTTTTGCTATACTGATAATAACTGTGTAGGCTGTGTCCGTCAGTATCTCCATCCGAAGGGTGTAATACCCCTGCTTGGTGGAGGATAGCGCAAGCTATCCTATACTAGTCGACGGAAAAGTACTTCCTATTTACCATTGTACAACATAAACAAGGAATTTCGGTAGTTATGTATATAGATGCACTAACGCTAGCAGCAGTAGCCGATGAATGGCATACTTTGCTGATGGGCGCACGGATTGATACGATTATTCAGCCAACGGAATATACTATTGCGATGCAATGTTATGCGCCAGGGAGAGAGGGCGAAGGTGGCCATAATCGCTGGCTTTACCTCTCGGCCCATCCTCAACTGGCTCGAGCGCATGTCACGGCTCTGAAACCGACGAAGATTGCCAGTGAGCCGCCAGCATTTGTAATGCTGCTACGTAAATATCTTGAAGGCACACGTATTGAAGCGATAGCACAACCTCGCTGGGAGCGTGTGGTGGAGATCATGGCAGGCCGTCGTATCGATCCTGATACGAATGAGCGTGTGCATTATCGTCTGATCATTGAGATTATGGGGCGGCTCAGCAATATTATCCTCTGTAGTGAAGCTGGTCTGATTCTGGGGAGTCTCAAACATGTGGGAGCCGAGGTTAACCGCTACCGCACAATTGCTGCCAATGTTGCATATGTGCCACCGCCCCCACAGCAGCGCGTCTTCACCGGACGAACTGTACCAAAACTGGAACCAACAACGCTGAGTGCCGACGAACTAGCTCTGTGTGCAGGCGACGAACTAGCGGTTGAACAGATGCCATCATCCGCGAAAGATCGCAAAAAGCAGGGAGGGCAGCCCAAGCTCTGGCAATTGTTGACCAAGCACCTGCTTGGCTTTAGCCCACTCATGGCGCGTGAGGCTGTGTATCGGACGACAGGCGATGCTGAGTCACTTATAGAAGGCCATGGGGAGCTACTGGAAGAACTGGCGTGGAATGTACGTGAGTTGGCGCATCTGTACGATACCCGTAAGTGGCAACCTCAATTGGTGGAGCGGATCATAACTGGGAATGCTTTTGGTGGCTCAGGACAGACTATTCCTATAGCCTATGCTCCCTATGTATTAGAACAATATGCTGAGTTGCCAGATGTGCGTATGCGGCAGTCGCCATCGATGAACGTTTTGCTCGATGAGTATTATGCGCGGAGCGAGTGGCGTGATGCGATGGAAGGGGTACGCACGCCTATTCGTAAGGTATTACAGACGCAGCTTGAACGGTGTAAACGCAAGGCCGAACTGCTGGAGAAAGAGCTTTCTGCGACGGAGGAAGCAGCACACTATCGTTTGCAGGCTGAACTACTACTGGCCCATCAAAATGAGGTGCAGCGAGGGCAGGGCAGTGTGACGTTGCAAAATTTCTTTGAGGCTGATGAGAGTGATAGCAGTGGGAAGCAAAGGAACGTGACTGTCGCGCTTGATCCGCGCCTGGATGCAGTGGGCAATGCGAATCGTCTCTTTAACAAATATCATAAGTTGCGACGAGCAACGGCTCTCGTGCCTGCTCAGATCGAACAGAATGCAAGTGAACTGGCAACGATTGAGCAGTTCCTGGCTGATCTGATGCTGGCGGAGACGCCAGCGGAGGTGGCTCTGGTAAAAGCTGAGGTGCAGACGGCAGGGTATATGCGTGGTGGGCCGAAAGAACAGCAGAAAAAGGTTCAGAAGGCAACGAAGAAGGGAAAGGGTGGCAAGCCAGCAAAGGGGAAAGCAGTGCCACCGGGGGGTGGTGTGCCTTTGCAGATGCGGAGCCGGGATGGTTTTACAATTCTGATAGGCAAGAATAGCCGCCAGAACGAAGAGGTCACATTTCGGCAAGCGACAGCCAATGATCTCTGGTTACATGCTCGCGGTGTCCCTGGAGCGCACGTGATTATCAAGGCTGCTGGTCGTGAGATTCCACGCAGCACAATTGAGCAAGCAGCCAGCCTAGCTGCGTATTATAGCCAGGCACGAGGCACAACAACGGCTCCCGTTGATTATACACTGCAGAGGCATGTGCGCCACATGAAAGGCGGCGGGCCAGGGATGGTGGTGTATGAGCGGGAGAGGACGGTGTATGTGGTGCCGGAGAATGTGGGGTTATGAGTGGGTATTGCAAAAGGAAGAAACCTTGTGTATAATACAACATAGATGTTGTAAAATGTCCCTGTAGGTGATAGATGCAATGTAGTGTACGCTTTTACTGTCAAGTACCCCCGCCTCTGCGGCAGGGGGCTTGCAGATGGGTTGATTGCTGACCGTCTTCTGCAAGCCTCGACTTGACTAGACTCAGTGACCTCAGACAGCCTGGATACAATCAGACTGGAGGTTACTCCGTTCGAGAGGTGATGATACCTTGGAATGCTTGTCCTAGTTCCATGCTCTATCGTCAGCGATTAAAAGTTTTGCGGGGTAGAAACAGTGTTGCTGGCATGACAAGCCTCTTGAACCTTGTCGAAGGGCACCTCACATCTATGCGGAGATGGGCTTTACCTTTTTTGAAGCCGTCCCCGAGGACCAGGCCGCATGTGCTGGTCCTCCCCTGCGAGGGGTTCCTCCGGCTCGACGCCGCAGCCATTTTTTCCTCACACGGCTGAACCCGTGAGTATCCAAAAAGGAGGTTTCATGAACAAGAACCCTAAGCTCTACAACGAAATTGACGACTACATGGCTACTTTTTCCGGTGAGGAGCGTCAAGACTATGCCGTTGCTGAAACTGCCCTTGACCTTGCTAGCATGCTCTATCATATCCGACAAGAACGAGGATTGACACAGCACGAGGCTGCAAAACGAGCTGGTTTACGTCAGCAAGCTGTTAGTCGTCTAGAGAAAGTTGCATCCAATATTCAGTTAGGAACGCTACAACGTTATCTTGCTGCTTTGGGATATAGCCTTGAGATCTGTGTTATAGATAATAGCACTGGAGAGGTTGCAGGAAAGGCTGCGCTTTCATTTGCTTAAGAGCAAACGAGGAAATGGGTACCTACAAGGCTCAAGACCATTTCGTGTGACTGGTTGAATAGTTCGCCCCTTGTGCGAAGGATGCCCATATTGGGGCGGCTTTTAGACGAGATACATTCGAGGATGGTGAGACGTGCCTGGAGGATGTCACCTGGGCGAACGGGTTTGAGCCAGCGCACTTCTTGCACTCCTGGTGAACCCATGCTGATCGTTTGGTTGAGCATTCCATCCGCCAACAAGCGCATAAAGATACTGGTGGTGTGCCAACCGCTGGCTATCAATCCTCCAAAGATGGAGTCCTTTGCCCGTTCAGGGTCGATGTGAAACGGGTGAGGGTCAAATCGTCTGGCGAAGCTAATGATCTCCTCTTCCGTGCCAAGTGCCTCTGCCTCAACGGCGGCGAAGTTGAGGAGCTGGCGAGGCCCAAACTGTTCAGCCGATGCTTTATAACCCAGTTTCAATGGGTGTTTAGTTGGGTTGGTGTTCATTAGGCGTTTCACGTCTCAAGTCTGCTCTCAGTGCGGGACAGTTTCAATGGGTGTTTAGTTGGGTTGGTGTTCATTAGGTGTGGCTCCTTTCTTGTGGATATTATAGTACATCACAACAGACTTTTATGGGCGGAAATTTCCCATCCATTTCACGCCTGAATTGACACGAGCCGAGTGCTGGAAACTGCGCGAGGCGTTCCATGCTGGTCATCCGATGGGACGGATCGGTTGCCTGCGACGCGGACCGATCGGCCAGGCACCAGATGCATCTACACAGTTGCTTCGCCGTCAGCCTTTCGGCCAACGTAGAGGAGATGTCGCGAGGCCCCCACTGTCGTCTCATCGGAACTCACTTCGAATAGCAGGTCGAGCCACAGATCGCGTCGGGGTGCCTGGAGCTTGTTGTAGCTCTCATCGTCGGCTGAGATCGCCGGTTCGACACCAGCGAGCACAATGGTCTGGATTCCTAGTGCCTCGTGAAGTGGTCTGATCTCCGAGACGCGAGCAAAGTACCCCCGAAAGCCGTCTCTGGGTTGATCGTCTGGACGCCTCCCACGGTCCAGCAGGGAGCGCACTTCCTCTCCACGCTCGATCCACTCAGGTACTCTCCTCATCAAGTCACCGAGGCTGCCCAGTCGCGAGAGGTGTGTGGAAAACAGCAGACCCCCGCTGCGGAGACGATCTGCCGCTTGGCGAACGGCTTGCCGTCGGTCCTCCTCGAAAACCAGATGGTACAGAGGCCCCATGAGCAGAACAGCGTCGAATGCCGTGGTCGGCACCGCATGGAGGTCTCGTGCGTCAGCCACAACAAACTGCACCTGTCCGTGCAGTCGCGCAGCTGCGAGCCGTTGCTGGCACCGTTCCAGGAGGGCCGCTGATAGATCGACCGCCGTAACGGAATAGCCGCGTCTGCACAGAGCGAGCGTGTACCTTCCCGTCCCGGCTCCGATCTCGAGGATGGAACCTGCGGGCGGCAGGTACCAAGTTAGGTAGCGCCACGTGAGGTCGTACTCGAGCTGATGCAAGACGAGCCGCGAGTCCTCGTCCTCCACGCTGCGGTCATAAGAGGCTGCTATGTCGTTGATGTCGTCTCTCACGCTTCTGTCTCTTTTCCCAGTAGTAAATAAGGTGAAAAGTGAGCTGGTCACGCGCCAGAAGTATACCAGATAAAGTATCATGCTGTCGAACCATATTGCTCGGCGCGTAGGACCTCTCGTACAACAGTGGATAGATCGCTTGGGTATTGGGCAAAAAATGCAGGATTTGCCAGAAGAGCTTTGGCAGGAGAGTTTTCACTCAAGGATTCACATACCCGGCTGCTTGCAAGCGAAACAAGTGTGCGTAGGTGCCATCGGCGGCTACAAGTTCCTGGTGCGTCCCATCTTCAATGATTTTGCCCTGCTTGATCACAATGATGCGATCGGCCATACGCACTGTGGAGAAGCGGTGGGCAATCAGCAGGGTTGTGGCACCAGCGGCGATCTGTTGAAGGCGGCTGAAGATTTCTGCTTCGGACTCGGCATCAATTGATGAGGTAGGCTCATCCAGGACAACCACAGGAGCGCGACGCATAAAGGCACGGGCCAGGGCCATCTTTTGCCACTGACCAATCGAGAGTTCATGCCCTTTCTCAAACATGCGCCCTAAGGTCGTCTCATACTTCTGCGGAAGCTCCTCTATCATCGAAGCGGCCCCGCTTTGGGCAGTAGCCAGGCGTATACGTTCCTCATTGTCAAGTTCCTCAACATATCCGAAGCCGACATTCTCGCGGACGGCCATCTCATAGCGCACAAAATCCTGGAAAATGACGCTGATATGCCTGCGTACATCCAGGGTATCGTACTCCTGCAATGGTACACCATCAAGTAATATTTGACCTTCTGTTGGTTCGTAGAGGCGCGTCAGCAATTTGACCAGCGTCGTTTTTCCCGCCCCATTGTGACCAACCAGGGCGATACATTCGCCTGCTTTGAGAAAGAGGTTGAGGTCTTGGAGCACCATCTCGGTGGTACCCGGATAACGGAAACTGACCCCGCGAAACTCGATCCCACTTTGCAGCCGCTCGGGGACGGCCCGTTTTCCATTGGCGATCTGGTGAGGAGTCACATCGAGAAATTCAAACAGGTTGCTGACGAAGAGATTGTTCCGATAGAGTTGGCTGACTCCCCATAAGAGCGCTTCTACCGTGTGTTGGACCACAGCGATAGCCTGCATATAGCCAGCAAGGAAGCCAATATGTGCGCTTGCAATTGTAATGCTAATCGCATAGATTTGTGCTCCAGCTGAAGTGACGTTGGTCAGGATCGTGAAAGGCACCAGTGCTCGCGTTTCGCGTTTCAACAGGTCACTGTCTACTTTATAAAAATCGTTGTAGAGCTGCTTATATTGACCTAAGAAATGGTCGCCAAGGCGAAAGAGGCGAATCTCTTTGACCGAATGTGCATTCGTGGTAAGAAACTGAAGATAAGAGAGACGACGCCTCTGTTGTGTGCGCTCTCGTTCAATTTTGTAACTCTGTTGACCATAGAAAATCTGCGAAGCGACTGATGGCAGTGGAGCGAGCAGGATGAGTAAGCCAAGTCCCCAGTTCCAATACAGCAGTACGGCAACGACGGAGACCAGCGTGACGCATTGAGAGCCAATGGTGACCATTTCCCAAAAAATGTTGTAGGGGCGATACTCACTCTCACTAGTGGCACGCTGTAACTTGTCGTAAAACTCATCATCCTCGAAGTACTGGACGTCAAGTTCGATGGCCTTCTCCATAATTTGAATAGCAATGGCATTCGCCAGTTTTGTCTGGAGCAGCGACTGGAATTGCTGCTGACCAATGCCCAAGACCGAGGAGACAAGCATTAATCCGCCTTGGAGAAACCCGAAAAGGATGGCGAGGTGGACAAGTTGTGGAGCATGTCCTCCCTGAATAGCTTCAGCGGCATTTTGAATAATCTGGCTGGTGATCTGTATTTGGAGCGAAGGAACAAGGCCACCGAGGAAAGTGAAAATAAGCAGCCATGTGACATACCAAGGGTTGGTCCTCCAGATGAGGACGAGAACACGCGCCCATGTAGCGGCTACTACTCGCATATGTTGTGCAAAACGCTGCATATATTTCACTCAGGGTAGTCCTTTCTCTTCTTTATTCGTCTGGTGCTTTTTGGAGTCAATAAAACTATTCTCGTTCACTGCGTTGTAGATGGTTATCAGACACTCCTCAAAAGATAGACGATGAAGAGGGGTAAGAATAGAAGAGCAGTGTGAAACCCTGTTGGTACGCTTCGCTTTTCGCTGAGAGGGTCTCGCCTTTCACTCTTAGCTATTGTCTATTTTAACGGATGTGGTACGGTGTTATTAGTTGTGGATACTCAGGGTGAAGTACACCTTTAAGCTTACCTCTATCATGTCTGATGGGAATAAAACATATAACTATATAGAATAAACAAAACGACATCTATATAAGTTCAGCATAAGGCGCTGTCATAAACAAAATGAATGGTTAAAATAACTTGAATTTATCATTTTTCTATGGTACTGTTTTGTTTGTGAGAAGGAGGTTCGAACTTATACATTCTCATCATCACAACAGATATTTCTGTTATCTACCTCTCGACAGAAGGAGTTGCTATGTTAGAACCGACTGGATACGCTCATATCAAAGCGTGTATCCACGTAAGCTGAGTCCAGCCAAGCGCATCTTATTCCACAGCAGCAATCACGTATAGCCAGTTTATTTTCTGGCTTTGGTATCATACTGTCATCAGTATGTCTGTATGACAGTATGTAATAGAATACGATGCTTTGGAGAGGGTGCAAGTTTTTGCCTTTGGCAAAGGCAAAAAGAGATTCGATGGTTGGTCTGCGGGTTTGCAGCCGCAGGCTGCAAACCCGCAGACCAACCAAAAGTCCTTGCCTATTCTGCACACAGAAGGAGAGAAGCATCTAATGAAGACATCATTCGTACACCTTATTCGTCTTATGGCCTTCATGGCCCTTATGGCTCTGGCGGTCGTTGCCTGTGGCGGTTCTCCGACTTCCAGTAGTGGGCCATTGCCTGTCCGCCTGGGTTACTTTCCCAACCTGACGCATGCTGTCGCTATAGTGGGAGTAGAGCGTGGCACATTTCAGAGTGATCTGGGTTCTAAGGTTAAGGTAGAGCCGAAGATCTTCAATGCTGGCCCGGCAGAAATTGAGGCTCTCTTTGCCAATGAGATTGATATTGGCTATGTAGGTCCATCTCCTGCTATCAACGGCTACGTGAAAAGTCATGGCGAGGCGTTGCGCATTATCGCTGGAGCGGCCAGCGGGGGAGCTGAGTTCATCGTGCGACCAGGGGCCAACATCAAGAGTCCCTCGGACTTGAACGGCAAGAAACTCGCCACTCCGCAACTGGGCGGTACGCAGGACGTATCGTTGCGCTACTACCTGCAACAGCATGGTTTGAAGCCTGCCGATAAGGGTGGTACTGTCCAGATTGTCCCAACTGATAACCCCAATATCTTAACCTTGTTTAAGCAAGCGAGGATCGATGGAGCCTGGGTCCCTGAGCCATGGGCAACACGCTTGATAGTAGAAGGTAAAGGTCAGCTGTTTGTCGACGAACGCTCCCTCTGGCCCGACGGCAAATTTGTGACCACCGAGGTTATCGTACGCAAGGCTTTCCTCGATCAACATCCTGACGTGGTGAATGCCTTCCTCAAGGGGCATGTGGATACCATTCAATATATCCTAAGCAATCCACAGGATACCAAGACTATTGTCAACGGCGAGATCAAGCGTCTCACGGGTAAAGGGTTGCCCAATGCTGAGATAGATCAGGCTTATACCTACCTCGATATAACCTACGATCCACTCACCAGTACGCTCAACGAATCTGCCGATCGTGCGTATGCACTGGGCTTTTTAGGACAGCAGAAGCCAGATATCAGTGGTATTACCTACCTTGGCCCACTCAATCAGGTTCTCTCATCCAAGGGCTTAGCCACCATTGCCCAACCATAGCAGAGACCAGAGCAGGTAGCAGAGAGGAACACGTATACCTATGTTTTTTCAAGTAATCGGGAGCAGTGCTGAGCGGCAAGAGCAGGTAGCTTCCAGAAGTCAGACCGCACCCGGAGGCATTCCGTTGCGGATCGAAGACGTGAGCAAGACGTTTGCCGGGCGTACCGGCACCGTCGATGCCTTACGACCTGTGAATCTGGAGGTAGAGGCTGGAGAGTTTGTCTGCTTGCTGGGACCCAGTGGCTGTGGCAAATCCACACTGCTCAACATTGTTGCGGGTCTGGAAGAGGCCAGTACAGGGAGCGTGTGGGCTAATGGAAAGAGAGTATATGGTCCAGGCACGGATCGTGTACTCCTCTTCCAGGAAGCCGCCCTTTTCCCCTGGCTAGATATCCAGAGGAACGTGGAGTTTGGCTTGCGGCAAATCGGTTTGTCTGCAAAAGAACGACGGGAGCGGGCGCGTCGCTTTATAGAACTGGTGCATTTGAAGGGGTTTGAGCGTAGTGCCGTGCATCAACTCTCTGGCGGTATGCGCCAACGTGCCGCACTGGCTCGTGCTCTAGCCATTGATCCAGCAGTGCTCCTGATGGACGAGCCCTTTGGAGCATTGGATGCCTTGACGCGGGACCGTATGCACGCAGAGCTTGAGTCCATCTGGTCGAGTACACGTAAAACGGTCCTATTCGTCACGCACAATGTGCGCGAGGCCGTAGCCCTGGGGGATCGCGTTCTGGTCTTCTCTCCGCGTCCTGGTCGCATTGTGCGGGAGTTTCGCGTTGATTTGCCTCGGCCTCGTTCCCTTGAGGATCATACGCTGGTGGATGCGGCCGCAGACATTGTGACTGTACTACGGGAGGCTATCAGTACACAAGAACGGGAGGGCAATGATGGCTAAGGCGATACAACGACAATCGTTCTCGTTGCGCGTGAGCAAGGCGTCTCTGTTCCCCTGGTTGCGGCGAGGCGTGTTTTACCTAGCTTTGGTGCTTGTCTGGGAGGCTATAGCCCGCAGTGGCATCTGGCCCGATTACCTGATGCCTGGTCCAATCGCCGTACTGAATGCACTTGTCGTAGGCTTCGGCAGTGGCCTCTTCTTGCAAGCAGCCCTGGTAAGCTTGAGTCGATTGGCGATTGGCTATGGCATCTCCTTGTGCATAGGGCTGGTTCTGGGACTGCTCATAGGGCGTATCCGCATTCTCGAAGAAACCGTCGGCTCGCTGGTTCTGGGCTTGCAAGCTCTTCCCAGCGTTTGCTGGCTGCCTCTAGCCATCCTCTGGCTGGGATTGAGCGAGCAGGCTGTCATCTTTGTGGTAGTGATGGGAGCACTCTTTTCCATCACTCTTGGTGTAGACGCTGGTGTTAAAAACACCCCCCCCGTCTATCTTAAGGCAGCACGTAATATGGGAGCACGTGGTGTGGCTCTCTATTCGCAGGTTATTCTGCCTGCAGCTCTCCCGGCCATTCTCAATGGCCTGAAGCAAGGCTGGACTTTTGCTTGGCGATCTTTGATGGCCGGAGAGTTGCTCTTTTTCACACTCTCTCTAGGCAACCTCCTGCAGAATGGGCGTGACCTCAATGATGCGTCGCAGGTTATGGCGGTGATGGTGCTCATCATTATCATCGGTGTGGCTATCGATGTTTTGATCTTTGCTCCTTTCGAGCGGCGAGTACGCGAACGTTGGGGCCTGATACGCTAGCATTTTCCTTGCTCTCTTCTCTTATCTCCATGTCACTTCCCCCCTGATGAGCGAGATAAGAGGAGCGGTGAGGAAGTGACTGGAAGTGAGCTGAAAGAGTGTGCGTGCATAGACGAATAGGAAGAGGCCACTTATGCAAATCACGATCCCTCTGATCGTGGATGTTCCAGATAGTGGAACCATCAACGATGTGGAAGAGTTGATGGTGGAGGCCAGTCTCCGTGCGATAGCGGAGGCTCTCCAGACCTACCTGTCCGACTATGAGGAGCGGCATAAGCTCTGCCCTTTTTGTAGCAGCAACGACATTCACAGGACAGGCAGTGACCGACGTGCTCTATCTCTGCGTATGGGCCGTGTAGAGCTTTCACTCCATCGGTGGCGGTGCCAACGCTGCAAGCGGCGGTTCCGGCTTGCCGATAGATTGCTTACCCTCCTGGTAGTCAGTGTTCGTAATGGTGAAGCGAAAAGTAAGTCGCGTTCCACGGAGAATGGGCACCAACCGAAACCGCGTGTGACTTCGGTGGTGCCATGGTCGGCTCCTACGGAATGGGAAGTCTGTCAGGCATGGCAGGAATTTCCCCTTTAAAGAAAGTTTGCTAGCCTATGATTTATAGACATGGGGCGTAAAACCCCGGTCATTCATGCCGGGGATAGAAGCCCGTTCCTTTTGGGGCGTGATGGGAGTGGTGCTTGACGTGCTGTCACTCATGTGATACAATGCCCACATGGATAACAAAGAAAAGTACGCACATATGCGAGTGCTACGCACCACACAAAAGAATTTACGCATCGCTGCCGCTCTGGCTGAGAAGAGTATGCTGGAATTGCTTGATGAATTGGTCAAGAAGGAACTGGAACGCTTGCAAAAAGAAAGGAGAGGTCATGATCAAAGCGTTTAAGTATCGGCTCTATCCTACCGGCCCGCAACAAACACGCTTGCAGGCAACGCTCGACTTGTGTCGCGAGTTGTATAACGCGGCTGTGCGCCGTTTCGGCGGCGGTTAGATTGCTCCATAGGAGCAGAAGGTTGAGGACAAGAAACCTACTAGGACGCCCAACTTACCTGGCGTTGAAAGACAAAGGGGAAAATAGCATGTTGGGAAAGCGGCTAAGTGCGAAG
>WNGD01000592.1_pt1 | contig 67757 bp, 51 predicted proteins | sample 5400671 | NCBI WGS metagenome assembly WNGD01 (sample SAMN13153369, study PRJNA577476) | soil metagenome | isolation source: 40 cm soil or saprolite under grassland replicate 2 | place: USA:California | collected 2016-06-15
CCTGGACAGGATCAAATTCCATGATTCTTATCCTGGCTAGAGGTTACGAGCCATTTCTCCACCTGGGAAACACATTTAGTGGAAAGATGACAGCCGCTGATTTTCAGCAGATGACGCTCGGTATCCGCTCCGAATTTAGCAGTGGCAATTATGCTCAAGCTACTATTGACTTACTCAAACAGGTACAGAAGAAGCTTAGCCCTGACTACACCTGGATCTGGGTGACACTCGTGGTTCTTGTTGTCCTGATCGCAGGAATAGCCCTGGCAGTTGTATTCGTTCGACGGCGGCAGGTTGCTACCGTCACCACAAATGCACGCGAGAACGCGATACAAGCGAAACAGGCGGCAGTTAATAACATCAGCCCATTGAATCAGAAGATAGAAGAATTGTCGCCCCGCATTGAAGTTCTCCAGGCACTTATTCCTGAAGTGACGGCAAATCAGTTGCGCAGTCTGTTTGAAAATGCAAAGCAGAAAGCAAGCAGAGTACAGGAGAACTTAGGGAATCTACTGGGTAACCCTGCTACGAACCCTGGCAGTGAGACATTACCGCTTGAACAATATGCACAGATGCAACGTAATTATCAAGAGGTTTATAATGAAGCGCAGGAACCAGTGTACTTGCTAAACGCTGTTGAAAATGCGGTGCAAAGGCTCGAAAGAAACCCACAAGAGCCGATTAATTTTCAACAGCTACTCGCGCAGGGCCTTTCCCGGGGGCATCAGGGCATTGCCCGACCCGGCTACTCCTCAGAATCAATGCGGTAGATAGGGCGCTTTAAAATGAACGTATTTATGAAAAGGAGAAGAAACTCATGGAAACTCTTCGTCAGAAAGCACGCGTTTTATCTCTGGCCTGGCTTCACCAGATCGCCGATGCAGCAATTGATACACATTCAATTCCTGTAGTGCAGCAACATATCCGTGACCTGGAACAGGCAATGTCTGATTTACGTGAAGCGCAGGCGGAAAATGCAGGAGCAATTGCGAGCCTCAATCGGCAGATAGGCCAGCTCCAACAACAGGAGGCAACGCTCAATACGCAGGCAGATGCACTTCTACAGTTGAATCCTCCACGTGAAGATTTAGCTGGCATAGTCGAACAGCGCCTGCAAGAGGTGGAAAGCAATCTTACGCCACTCAATAATCAGCTTGAAAAATCTCAAGCCATTCAAGCTCAGTATGGACAGGCGATGAGTGCGCTTGAAGCGAAGCACACCGCGATGATGCGCCAACTACGTACCCTGCAATCGTTGGATACATCGGCATCAGCGGAGGAGCGGGCTGCCCACGCGCTTCATGCCGTCAGCGGCGCACTTGGTGGAACATCATCAATAGATGATATCACCGCACGTATCCAGAACCGTTCTGATGTAGCTCATGCTCGTTTACAGCAGGAGATAGGGGGAATTACTCCACAACCAGATCCTGTTGCCGATGCCCTGGCACAATCAGCAATGCAACAGCGCCTCGCGGCTCGTAAAGCACGTCTTGGTCTTCCTCCATCTGGTGGTACCACTGTTACCGAAGTGCCGAAGCAATAGCTCGTTTTTGCAGGGAAAAGAGGCTGGAGCGTAATGAGAACTTCCGGCCTCTTTTTTGCCACTTTAGGGAGTGCACATTTGATGCTGTGTCCTCACCATAGATCAAACAATTTAAGAATCAGGATGCAGCCTGATGGACTTCTGGCTTGTATTGAGGTAGGGGAATAGGCTTGCCCTCAGCCTTAGCAGATGCCATACCGAATTTTGTGTAACGCTGAATCACAGAAAAGCCTCGAAGCTAGGACTGGCGTGGCTTTAACGCATTCTCGCTTTACGCCATTACACAAAATTCGGTATGGTGTCCCTTAGCAGCTTCCAACCATGTAGCCTTAGCGATCAAAACCTCCTTGAGAGCCTCTTCTGGAGTCTCGCCAAAGGCAGAACAGAAACGCAAATCGGGAATGTCGGCAATATATCCTTCATCCTCTTCACTGTAGAAAATATTAATATGATAATCTTTCATTTTAGTCTCCCAATTTTCTTTTATTCATTCCCTCTCCACGCGACGCGTCGCTATTCTCTGATTATATTATACCTGATCCTCCTAAAATTCAGAAATCGATCAGAAGTCTGCTGATAGCTAAAGACAATCAATATCTGTACGATGGTAGCACCTATCTGGAGCCGTCAATCTGGCGAAGACACTGTCATGGACAGTCTAAGGATCGAGCTGTGGGAAAGTCATACCTTCAGGCAGAACAGTTTACTTTTTTGTCTCTTAATCTGGTATAGCTTCGTGTGTATAATTGACTACTCCCCCGTTTGAAAACGGGGGATTCCAAACATCACTGTTTAGCCTTCCTGCTTCGTCGGGAGTTGCCAGATTTGGTTTTCACCGCATCAGGTCTTCCACTCTCTCCACAGGCGTAGACCGCAAGCCCTGCGGCATGGATATTGTATGAGGCGTTCAAATCGCGATCGTGGTGCCGCTGGCACTGGGGACAGGTCCATTCACGGACGGAAAGGTCAAGGGATTGGAGCACATGGCCACAGCCGAAACAGCGCTTGGAGGATGGGTACCACTGGTCAATCTTAACAAGGGTTCGACCATACCACTGCGCTTTGTACTCCAGCTGGCGCACAAAGGAGCCCCATCCCACATCCGAGATGGATTTCGCGAGACAGTGATTCTGCACCATATTCTTGACCGTCAGACTCTCAACGCAGATCACTTGGTTCTCACGAATCACACGTGTAGAGAGTTGGTGTTGAAAATCACGGCGACGGTCAGCGATACGAGCATGAATCCTGGCTACTCTGAGACGCGCTTTCTCTTTATTACGGGAACCTTTTTTCTTCTTTGCATGCCGACGCTGCGCTCTCGCAAGTCGCTTCTCATCTTTGTGGAAGAAGCGAGGATTGCCAACGGTTTCACCCGAGGAGAGCACGNACGACGAACGATTTGAGGCCCAGGTCCACGCCTATCATGTTGGGCGTGCTCTGCATCGGTGTGATCTCTTCTTCCAGAAGGATCGAGACGAAATAGTGGTTGAGGCTATCCTTGGAGACGGTGACGCTAGTCGGTTGCACATTCTTTGGCAAAGGACGAGACCAACGAATATCCAATGGTTGCTTGTCCATCATGGCCAGGGTGAGCGTCGTCCCTTCCAGGGTGAACGCGTTCGACATATAGGTTGCCGCTTGCTTCTCATGTTTCTTATGAAACTTGGGGTACTGGGCACGACCTTCAAAGAAGTTCACAAACGCGGTGTCCAGGTGGCGCAACTCCTGTTGCAAGGGTACACTCGACACCTCATGCAACCAGTTATACTCGGGTTGCTTCTTGAGCTGTGTCAAGCGTTTACAACTCTCGGCGAAGGAGAGCCGTTCGTGTCGCTGGGAGTACGCATCAGTGCGTTCTCGCAACGCCCAGTTGTAAACCACACGACAGCAGCCGAAGGTACGAGCAAGGATATTCTTTTGTGCATCGGTCGGGTAGAACCGATAGCGATAAGCGCGTTTGTGTTTCACACTTTATATAATAACACAACGTGCTTTAACTGTCTATACGTATTTCAGCATATTTTATTGTGTACATTTGCGCCATTCCTCCCCGTTTGAAAACAGGGCTTTCTGGCGCATACCTGTAAGATCAGTTTCACTCAGCCGTTTTGTGCATACCCACAAAGGCAATACATGTCGATCTGGAGATGATATGATTAACAAAGTGGATCGTAGCCCCAATGATACAGCCACAAACACTGTTCCTGAAAAGCGCTTCAAGCCACTAAATAAATGGGCTGTACTCGCCATCGCCGCCTCAAGTGGCTTCATGACAACACTTGATAGCTCAATTGTAAATATTGGACTACCTGCTATTTCACAAACATTTCACGTGGGAGTCAGCGGCGCTATTGAGTGGATCATCATTGGCTATCTCGTTGTTATTGCAGCCACGCTCTTAACTTTTGGGCGTCTTGCCGATATGATCGGACGCAAACCAATTCTTTTAGCAGGTCTGGCCGTCTTTATTACGGGGTCTGCATGTTGTGGTATAGCGCCCTCACTATCATTCCTTATCATTGCGCGCCTCTTCCAGGGCATAGGCGGTGCACTTATATTCTGCGTTAATATCGCTATGATCACCAGCACATTTCCCAAGCGGGAGAGAGGCTTAGCTCTTGGCTTGAATGCTGTTATGGTGGCACTGGGAGTCAGCGCAGGACCAACTATTGGAGGAGTCATCACCCAATATTTGACCTGGCGCTGGATTTTCTATGTCAATATTCCGCTGGGCATCGTTGTCCTGTTAGCGGCGTTCTATTTTTACAGGGAAGAACGTCCGCAACGGGGACAACATGGACGATTTGATCCGGTTGGGGCGGCATTGCTTGCCATTGGCTTTGCCGCGTTCACACTGGGTCTCTCTTTTGGTCAGGAATGGGGCTGGTTCTCACTCGGCACGCTCGGTACTCTATGTATTGGCGTGGTGGCGCTCTTTGCAGCGATATATGTTGAGCGCCACGTCGAACATCCTATCCTGGACCTGCACTTAGTGAGGAATCGCGTCTTTGCCCTCGCCAATATTAGCTTTATGCTCTGCATGATGGCGTTGTTTGCAACCGGATTTCTACTGCCATTCTACTTTGAACAGTTGCGTGGCTTCTCTACCATACAAACAGGCTTGATGCTGACTCCATTGCCGCTGACTCTGGCCGTTGTTGCTCCCTTTAGCGGTGCACTTGCGGATCGTTTTGGTTCGCGCTGGCTATCCCCCCTGGGGCTTGCACTTGCCTGCTTCGGACTGTTTCTGATCAGTCAGATCAACTTACAAAGTTCCACCTGGGATACCATCTGGCGTCTGATTGTCATTGGAATTGGTCAGGGCATTTTTCAGTCGCCGAACACGCGGACAATGATGGGTGCGGCACCACGTGAGGAGCAAGGTGAGGCATCAGGGTTGCTTGCTACAGGACGCGTCATCGGGCAATGCCTGAGCGTTGCACTTGCTGGAACCGTCTTCGCTGGCCTGGGAGGTGCGCTGGCGGGTAATATCCTGTCCATGCAGAAGCATAACCTCTCTCCAGAGAGAGTGAGCGCGCTACAAAACACGTTTATCAATAGTTTTCACGCTGCGTTGCTTGTCTGTGCAGCTTTTGCGGCTGTTGGCATTTTTACTGCGCTAGCGCGGGGCGATGAGAAGGTGGAGAAAAAGATCACTAATAAAAGACTAAGCACATCTTGAGCACTGACCAGATTTTTCTTATCCTCTAGCGGTGTGACACCTCGTTGCAAGCAAGCATGGGCTTCTCATATATCATAAAGATACAAATATCCTTGGAGATAAGGATTATGATATGATGAGTTAGACGAACGTGTCATAGAGAATACGTGAGGAGACATAAGGTGAAAACATTGAAAGTTCCTGCTGTAGAAAAGCAGAAAACGTCTACACGAGCCGAACGGTATGCAACTGGTAAAGCCTTGCGTACGAAAGTGCCTCGCTCCAGTCAGCAGGCATGGGCACCAGCAACTGACCGACCAGACCCGATCAGTCTGCTGGAGCAATCGAATCGTGCACGGTTGGCGAATCTCGTGCCGATCCGCTATGGGCGCATGCTCGTCTCCCCCTTCACCTTCTTACGAGGATCGGCAGTGATCATGGCACAGGATCTGGCGGCAACGCCGGTCACAGGCATCCAGGTGCAGATATGCGGTGATGCACACGTCAGCAATTTTGGGATCTATGCGACACCGGAACGCAACGAAGTCTTCGATGTAAATGATTTTGACGAGACACTACCAGGACCGTGGGAATGGGACGTGAAACGACTTGCCGCCAGCATTGTCGTCGCCGGGCGGGGCAACAGCTTCTCTAAAAGCAGCAACAGAGAGGCTGCATTGAGAGGCGTACAATCGTACCGGGAACATATGAGAGAGTTCAGCGACATGCGCGCTATCGAGGTCTGGTACTCCTGCGTTGATATCGAGAAAACTGTGGGACGTTTTCGATCGGCCAATCGACCATATATAGAGCAGGCGGTTGCGCAAGCACGCCGCCGTACGAGTGCGCGTGTATTTCCGCAACTTACAGAACACGTCAATGGTCAGTATCGTATCAAAGATGAACCTCCACTCATTGTTCATCTCGATGACAATGCACTTGTCGAGCGATTGTGGAAGCTCATCGAGGGATACGGGGCAGTGTTGCCAGATGATCGACTGGTGCTGCTGAGCCGGTACCAACTGGTTGATATTGCTGAGAAGGTCGTCGGTGTGGGGAGCGTAGGAACGCGTTGCTACGTGGCATTGCTGCTGGGGCCGGGAAATGATCGCAAGGACCCTCTTCTCTTGCAGATGAAGGAAGCGCAGGCATCAGTTCTTGAGTCCCATCTCAGTCCGAGTATTTATCCTAACCATGCACAACGGGTAGTCAACGGGCAGCATCTCATGCAGGCGGCGAGTGATATCTTCCTCGGCTGGTCAAGAGGCGGTGACACTGACTTTTACATCCGCCAGTTGCGTGACAGATCATCGTCTCCCAGTATCGCGACACTGCGTGAAAGTGACTTCATCGCCTATGCCGAGTTGTGTGGATGGAGCCTTGCTCGTGCCCATGCTCGCTCCGGCGATCCCGCGCTGATCAGCGGTTACCTGGGGAGAAACGATGCATTCGACACCGCCATTGCATCGTTCGCGGAAATCTATGCGGACCAGGTTGAACGCGACTACGAGCGTCTCGCCGCTGCCGCTAGAGATGGGCGGGTGCCAGTTGAGAAGGGTGTATGAGAAGATCTGTAAAAGCAGAGACTGACTACAGCCTGTGGCTCGACTTTGTGACCAGGAACAAGCCGTTGGGCAATGGTTGCCAGGATAAGTGTTGCTTCCATGAGCGCAAAATTGTTGCCAATACACATACGCGGACCACCCCCGAACGGAAAGTAGGCATAGTGATAGCGAGCGGCGATGCGTGTAAATGCTATTCGAAGATTGAGTGATCCTCACATTTGGGGAACAATGCCTGCTGAGGAAACAGTAGCTTGTTTTTAATCATACAGTTTTATATAATCAATTCATGAACTTAGTATCTTGCCAGGTATCGCCTGATTCCAGAAAGCATATATTGCATGTCTGCTATAATCATTGTTGTGGTAAGCATCATTCTGGTTGTAGTGCTCCTGATCGCGCTCATTCTTCTCTTACACGGGAGAAGAGGAAAGAAGGGCACGAGCGCTGTTGGCGACAGTACCAAAGATTTGCAGCAACAGGCGCAACAGGGTGATACTGGAGCATGGAATCAGCAAGAAGATCAGGTATCTGGAGGCTGGGGTCAACCAGCACAGCAACAACCAGGAGGTTGGGGAACACAGCCTCAACAACAGTCTGGGGGATGGGGAGCGCAGGCACCTGTTCCTACAGCAGCATCCGCGGATGCTGGTACACAGATCTGTCCATCCTGTGGAGCCAGCAATCCGGCAGGTGAGGCATTCTGCTCGAATTGTGGTAATAGCCTGTTAGGCGCACCAGCCAACCAATCGACACCTATTCAGGCACAACAACAGCCAGCCTGGGAGATGCCCAACGCAGCCTCTGAAAATGCATGGGGTACGCCAGCCGCGCAACCCCAACAGCCTGCTGTTAACCCGTCGGGAAATCAAGGGACGTCGTCGCCCCTCGAATCAGAGCCAGAGGCACAGGACCCATGGAGAGAACGGTCAGCCGATTCTATGGGCACATTTACTGTACTAGCTCCTCTCTGGAAACTCGACCCCTCGCGCATATCAATTGCTCCTCTACCCGCACCACAAGAACAGTCTAGCTATAGTGGTAATGATATCACGGGTGCCGTACCAGCCCTCCCAGGACCGAAAGATCGAGGTCTAACAGCCAGAGACCTGGCTCATGAATATTTACAATTTACGGCCTTTTACTCTAGAGTCGTTCCTACCATGACGTGGAATACGCTGCTGGTGTACGCGCACATCGAAGCTGCTTTGCAGGCAGTGCGTGAGGATGCGCTGAAATTTAAAGAGGAAATCGGATCACTTGCGAGCGAGGCAAGTGCCTGGGCCGCACTCCCTACGACGAGAGGTACACAAATCACGGTAGTTCCTACCTGTCCAGGGGTACAATTTAATCCTGAGCGCTTCGTCTTTACATGGATCGAAGATTGGCATCAGATCAAGTTTCGCTTCCAGGTAGAGCAGAGGCTGGCAAACGCAATAGGCAATGGGGAAATTACCATGTACGCCGGTCCACTGATTATTGGCTCGGTGAAGTTATCGATGCGGTTTGTACAACAAAGTCTCGCCCCTCATATCGAGGAGAGGAAAAACTTTGCGGAAGCGTCGGCGTATCTCTACAAGCGTATCTTTACCTCATACAGTCATCAGGATACGCCAGTTGTTCTCGCTTGTCGGAATGCTTATAAAGCATTAGGATTTGAGAGCTTGATTGACATTGATACCTTACGCTCTGGGCAACGCTGGAATACCGAACTGATGAGGATGATCGATACCGCCGATCTTTTCCAGCTATTCTGGTCGGCTGGCGCTGCGCAATCAGCCTATGTCCGCCAGGAATGGCTGTATGCGTTACAACGATTGCCAGGAGAGAGTTTTATTCGTCCAGTCTACTGGGAAAAACCTCTGGTGTCTCCGCCAGTAGAGTTGAAACATTTGCATTTTGCATATATTGAACTGCCCAGATTAGAAACTCCTGAAGAGACGCAAAAACTTCCACCGCGAGGTATACTTCCTGGTAGAGTGCGTGTCGAACGAGGCAAAGAACCCGGGCGCATCTACGAAATCCGTAAGGATGCGCTCAGTATTGGGCGTAGCCGAGAAAGTGATCTGTTCCTTGAAGATCCGCGAGTCTCACGCTCGCATGCCTCCGTTCTTAAAACGAATGGCGGAATCTATGTGCTCAGAGATGAAGGGAGCGCGAATGGAACAAAGCTCAATGGGCAACTGGTGAACAAATTCCAGATGCTTCCTTTGGCTGAAGGCGACAGGATTCAGATAGGCGAGACCGTGCTTGTTTTCCTCAAAGGAAACGTCTCATAGAGATGTTGTCACGTTGTTTGTCTTCGTTGATGAGTTTTCCCCTTGCAATGTTTGCAAAGAGATTTTAGACTCAGATCTAAGCTCACTTAAAAAGAGATAATAGTTACTGCATATGCTATTCTCTATGCGGCAACTATTACCTCTTTACCTTATCTATGCTTATCCTCCAACGGAGGGACTGGCGTCTGTAGTCCCTCGTAGATGAAGTCGTGGCAGTGTTGGGCAACGATCTGTGGATCGACACGGATACGGGCTACACCGCTGTCCATTGCAGCCTGCGCTACTGTCGCGGCTACTGCGGGAGCTATGTCGTAATTCATCGCCAGTGGGATGATCTGTCCTTCCTGCCGTTCTTGCTCTGTTACCAGCGAGGCGAGACGCGCTGCTGCCGCCAGTTTCATTTCGTCGTTGACGATGCGAGCACGTACATCAAGAGATCCGCGGAAGAGTCCAGGGAACACTAACGAGTTGTTTACCTGGTTGGGATAGTCCGAGCGACCCGTTGCGACGATGCGTGCGCCCGCAGCTATTGCCTCTTCAGGCATGATCTCTGGAGTGGGATTGGCCAGGGCAAAGACGATGGATTGCGGGGCCATCGTTTGTATCATCTCTGGAGTGACAAGGCCCGGACCAGACACTCCTATAAAGATGTCCGCTCCAGCGAGCGCATCAGCCAGCCCACCGCGCTTCCCTTCAGGGTTTGTAATGGTAGCCATCTCTTCCAGCAGTGGAGAGAGGCCGGACCGACCAGAATAGACGATACCGCCACGATTTACCAATAAGATCTTGTTTACGCCCCACGACATCAGGAGTTTGGCGGAGGCGATACCTGCCGCACCAGCTCCCATGAGCACTACTTTCACATCCTCTTTCTGTTTGTTCACGACGCGTAATGCATTCATGATGCCCGCCAGCACGACGATGGCAGTACCGTGCTGATCATCATGGACAACCGGGATGGTGAGTGAGTTCCGCAGCCGTTCCTCTACCTCAAAGCAGCGCGGGGCCGAGATATCTTCCAGGTTCACACCACCAAAGGCGGGTGCTATGTGTTCGACCGCAGCCACGATTTCGTCGAGGCTCTGCGTGGCCAGGCAGATGGGAAAGGCTTCGATGCCCGCGAAGTTCTGGAACAGGATGGCCTTTCCTTCCATTACTGGTAGAGCGGCACGCGGGCCGATGTTTCCTAATCCAAGAACCGCACTGCCATCCGAAATCACGGCTACGCGGTTGCTCTTGCCGGTATAGTCGTAGATGGTGTCCGGACGTTCGATGATACGGCGCGCGGCCTCAGAGAGTCCGCCAGACAGATAAAATGAATTCAGGATCGATTGGTCCCGAATGGGGATCTTGGGCTGGATTTGCAGCAAACCCTGGTAGCGACGATGGAGTTCAAGCGCCTGCTCCTGTATGTTGGCATAGTGATGAGAGGGTGGTGGGACCGGTCGATGCCCCTCATAGACAGTGGCTCGCGTCTCCGCTTCGATCTCAGCCGGGTCTCTGGTGATACGAGCCAGCCCACCTTGCATCGCAGCTTCAGCCGCCGCGCGCGCTATACGTGGGGCTACAGCAAAATCCATGACCGAAGGCACAATCTCCTGCCGGGCAAGGCGTTCCGGTGGCACGAGATCGGCAAGCGCGTGAGCCGCGGCAATCAGTATCTCCCGGTCAATGTGGGTGGCACGCACATCCATAGTCCCACGGAAGATGCCCGGTAAGACCAGAGCATCAGTAATCAGATTGGGATACTCCGGTCGCCCGGTCGCTACGATAGCAGCACCAGCGGCTCTGGCTGCTTCAGGTGTGATGCCCGGCTCGGCAACGCCCGGCAAGAAGAGAACAGGCTGTTCAGCCATAGTTGCAATCAACTCAGGTGTGATCGCACCGCGTGAAGCTACTCCAATCAGCACATCCGCGCCCTGTACAGCATCACTCAATGTGCCACCGATATTAGTGGGATTGGTTTTGCGCGCGATATCCACTTTTGCCCAATGCATATTTTCGAGGCGATAGCGATTCAGGATGCCCAGACGATCACAGACCAGAATATGCTGGAAACCAGCGCTTAATAGCAGGCGAGCGATGCCAATTCCGCTGGGTCCGGCACCGTTGATCACAATGCGCACGGACTCTTTTGCTTTGCTAACGATCTTGAGTGCGTTCAACAAAGCGCCCAGAACGGCGACAGCAGTCGCATCCTGCTCAGCATGAAGGACAGGGAAATTGAGTCCTCGTTCCAGGTGGTCAGCAATAGTAAAGCAACGAGGAGAGGCGATACCGGTGAGACAGATTCCACCAAAGGTAGGTCGCAGTGCCATACCTGTGGTAACGATCTCTTCCACATCCTGGGTATCCAGGCAGATCGGGAAAGCATCCAGGCCACTAAACGTCTTGAAGAGGATACAGGCATCTTCAAGCATAGGCAGCGCAGCCATCGAACCAATGTTCCCAAAGCCCAATGCCGACGAACCATCCGTAACCAGGGCGATGGTGTTGCTACGGATAGTATAGTCAAATGCTGCCAATGGATCCTTTGCAATCTCGCGGCACGGTTCAGCAACACCTGGAGTATAGACCAGGCTCAGCACCGAGCGGTCCTTGAGCGGAACCTTGCTGGCGACGCCGATCATGCCACGCAATCTTTTGCGATATGCCAGAGCTTCCTGCGGTCCCAGACCAAAGGAAGCGCCAGCAGGGAGCGAGGAGCTGTTATTCGCACTCGCATCTCTAGACGATGACGGTGATGTGTTTACTACTTCGTCCATGAAAATAACCTCTCAATTGGCTGGCGCAGCCATTTTTACTGAAAGACTGACTATCAAAATATTGTTCCTACTCAATTATAACCCGGAAAGCCTTGCAAGTGTCCGAAGATATCTCCTTTTGATCTCAATTTGGGGTTCCAGGATTTATCTTTAAAAAAAACATCCAAAAAAACTGATCTTGACCAGCGTTGTTATATAAGATACCATCATAGCAGTTTTAAGCTAAAGAAAGTAAACAAGAGTATCTCAAAAGGAGACTTGCTCGTGTCAACAGACATTACAGCAAACGCTGCTCCCGGCAGCACAGTTGCAACAATGGGTAGTATTGCGGTTCTGACGCACCATAATGATAATGGTCGCACAGGCGCCAATCTCAATGAAACAACTCTCACGACCGCGAATGTGAATCCGCAAAAATTCGGGAAGTTGTTTGATCGCCAGGTAGATGGTCAGATCTACGCGCAGATCCTCTACGTGAGCAATGTAAATATACCCGACAAAGGCACGCACAATGTCGTGTATGTGGCAACCATGCATAACTCTGTGTACGCCTTTGATGCCGATGATCACAATGCAACTGAGCCGCTGTGGAAACGGGAGGCGCTGCATCCAGCAGTCTCGCTGCCAGATGGACGGATAGGTCCTGGTGATGACTATCATGATATTGCCATGGAAGTGGGCATCCTTGGCACCCCTGTCATCTCTCTTGAGCACAACGCTATTTACTGCGTCACGGCCACGCGCTCTGGCCCTCCTGCTCCAGATTCTGCAAAAAGCCTGCCGGACACTCCTAACAGCAGTCAGAATTACGCCCATTTCCTCCACGCGCTGGACCTGACAACCGGAGAGGATATGTTTGGGGGACCAACTCAGCTCCAGGCCAGTTACAATGGCCGTGGTTATCATGGAGACCACTGGGGCGATATTATTGAGAATGGGCAAGTGACGTTCATTAGCAACAGGCAGATTCAACGTCCAGCACTGTTGCTTGCGAACGACACTGTGTACATTGCTTTCGCCGGCTATGAGGATACAAATCCCTATCATGGTTGGATTCTTGGGTACGATGCCCAGACATTGCAGCAGGTAGCCGTGTACAATACAACCCCTAATGGCGGACTGGGAGGAATCTGGCAAGCAGGTCAGGGGCCAGCGGCGGATAGTGACGGCAACGTTTACGTGATGACAGGGAATGGAACAGTACAAACTGATGGTTCTGCGCTTGCCAGTAGCGTGATCAAGCTCGATCCTCAGCTCAATGTTCTGGACTGGTTCATTCCTTACAACTATGATTACCTCAACAGGTCGGACTGCGACGTTGGCTCGTCTGGACCAATGCTAATACCTGGCAGTAACTTTTTGATCGGTGGTGGGAAAGAAGGCAAGGTTTTCCTGCTCGATAGAAATAAACTGGGCAAATTCGTCTCAAATACGAATAACAACGCGCAGATCCCACAATGGTTCTTTGTCATTCCTCCAACTGACCTCACCCTTCCCTACACGATGGCATTTCAGCAAACTCACCACATCCATGGTGGTCCGATCTTCTGGACCGGTCCTATGGGTGCATGGATCTATATATGGGCGGAAGACGATGTTCTCAAGTCGTTCCAGTTCAAAAATAATCGCTTCCCGGCGACAACGATACCAGCAAAGGCAGCCGGCCCAGTGACCAGACCGGGTGACACCCCTGGTACAGGTGGTCATCCCGTTTCATTTCCTGGGGGCTTCCTGGGAGCTCGGGCTTCACAGGCAGCCAATGTCCAGATTGGAGACTGGATCGCCATGCCCGGTGGCGCTATATCGATCTCCGCGAATGGAGGGAAAGCTGGTACGGGCATTGTATGGGCTTCCCACCCTCATGGACTGGTCCCTAAATCTAATGTAGACGCAAACCAGCATGTGGTAAGAGGTATTCTGCGAGCCTACAATGCAGAAAATCTTTCTAAAGAGTTATGGAACAGCGAAATGAACCCGAATGATAGCATTGGGAATTTCGCGAAGTTCAACCCGCCCACCGTTGCTAATGGTAAAGTCTACCTGGCAAGTTTTGGGCGCGGGACGATTCCTTCGGGAGGGGATATACGCAAGTTGCAACCGAAGGATCTGGCAAACATCAGAGGATCGTACCACTTCACGGTATATGGTCTCCATTGAACCCGTAGAGGCACGCCTTGCGTGTGCCGGGTGGTCCGATGCAGAGTCGATGCCCACCGGGCCGCACGGCACACGCAAGGCATGCCTCTACGGGAGCTTTTTCGCTATTAATCTTCATGCAATAGCCGTAATCACGCGCTGATACAGATTACTATAAGAACGGGCACTGGCTAACCAGCGCGAATCATAGGCCATCGCACGCGCAACGAGAACAGGCCAGCGATCTCGATCCGCATAGAGTCGCAATGCGCGGTGTAATGCATCCAACAACGCGGAGGACTCATATGCTGTAAAGCTGATTCCATTGCCAGTATTGGGATCAGTCTCCACATCGGTTACTGTATCAGCCAGGCCACCGGTCGCGTGGACGATAGGCAACGTGCCATAGCGCAGCGCGATCAACTGTCCCAGGCCACCTGGCTCGAACGCGCTGGGCATCAGAAAGAAGTCCGCGCCCGCGTAGATGCGATGGGAGAGGGCAACGTCAAAGCCGATGCGTGCGCGAACATTGCCTGTGCTCGTAGCAAGGTTCTGAAATAATTGCTCATAGCGTGGATGTCCGGTACCCAATACCACCAGTTGCAGCGGCAGATTGCGCAGTTCAGTGGCGATCTCAGCGATAAGATCAAAACCTTTCTGATCTACAAGCCGGCTGACGATGCCTATCAACGGCAGAGCTGGATCGTCAGGCAGCCCGAACTCCTGCCTTAGCGCCGTACGATTGCGCGTTTTAGCCGCAGGAGCATCCACTGTGGAGTATCGAACGGCCAGAGCGTCATCGATAGCGGGATTCCAGGCATCCCAGTCGAGGCCATTAGGAATACCAAAGATGCGCGTGTGGCGCTGAAAGAGAACCTCGTCAAGACCCCAGCCATAGTTTAGCGTCTGGATCTCCTCAGCGTAGCGGCGTGAGACGGTCGTCACCACGTCGGAATAAACGATGCCAGCTTTCATCCAGTTCACGTCACCCCAGAACTCCAGGCCGATCGGGATGAAAACGCTTGCCCGCTCCAGGCCCGCCTCGTCCAGGATGGAAGGGTCCCAGCGTCCCTGGTATTGCAGGTTATGCACAGTATAGACGATGCGAGCCGCCCCCTTGCGCAAGAGATGGCCAGAGGTAGTGCGCAGGTAAGCGGCACAGGGAGCCGTTTGCCAATCGTGAAGATGGATGATATCGGGTGCAAAATCAAGCAAGGGTAATGACTCAAGCAGGCCACGGCAAAACAGGAGGAAGCGCCGCTGCTCGTCGCGCTGATCTAACCCAAGGTAGATGCGCTGATACCGACCAAAGAACTCCTCATTGTCAAGCAGGTAGACGGTGACTGACGAATCAGGGAGCGTCGTCTGCCAGATAAACACGGTGCGATCGAACCCGCCCAGGGGGAACGTACGTACGACCCCAGTAAGTTTGAGTCCCCATCGGATAGGATCAATACTTCCGTAGCGAGGCAGAAAGATGCACACCTGGTGGCCCAGAGCCGCCAGCTCTTTGGGCAGACTTCCTATGACGTCGGCCACGCCGCCCTCTTTGGCAAAAGGCACTGCCTCCGTCGCGACCATCAGAATCTTGAGATGCACGTCGTTTGTCATATTACCTTTCACTCGCTGACCCGTAGAGGCAGGCCTTGCGTCTGCCGAGTGGCCGGCTATGCACTCAACCTGTCCATAATGCACTCAACCTGTCCACTCAGGAGGTCCACGCACTCGGCAGACGCAAGGCCTGCCTCTACGGGGACTTTTCAATCGCCCTGCCTACTCTGACGCTATCGATGTGCGACGGGCCAGGTCGCGTTCCCAGCCATGTGCGAAGGTACGGTCCTCGATCGTCTCTCCACTTGCCAATGTGTCAGTTGGAAAGTCCTCCGGGCGCAAATCGGTGCCGATCTTGCAGTTGCGTCCAACCCTGAGATTATCTGGCAGGTGTGCGCGTTTGCCTACGAGCGTGATGCCGGTGTCCAGGCGCGTGGGTTCCAGCTTGTTTGGCGTCATATCATCGCCATCACCAAGCAGGCAGTTCTTGCCGACAATGGCCTCTTTATCCAGGATCACGCGGTCAACCATGCTGCCAGCACCGATAATTGTGTCAAAGAGCACGATAGAGTCCCGCACCACGGCTCCCTCCTCGACAACAACGCCAGGAGAGAGCACGCTACGCTCGACCTGTCCCTTGATGATACAACCATGCGAGACGAGGCTACTTACAATCTGTGCCCCGCCGTAAACATGGGCAGGAGGGCGCTCTTCGCTTCGCGTGTGAATCACCCAGGATGGATCATAGAGATCGAAGGACGGGCGGTTACTAAGCAGATTCATATGCGCTTCCCAGTAGGATTGTATAGTGCCCACATCCTGCCAGTAGCCAGCAAAGGGATAGGCATAGACACGCTCGTTACGCGCCACCATCGATGGGATAATGTTGCGGCCAAAATCATGCCCGCTTTCTGTTGAACGTGCATCATCAATGAGGAGACGAGTCAGTGTGTCGCGACTGAATACGTAGATGCCCATCGACCCCAGCGTGCCGAGTGGTTGTGCTGGCTTCTCCTCAAACGAAATGACCCGCCCTTCAGCGCCTGTTTCCAGAATGCCAAAGCGATGACCTTCCTCAAGGGGCACGATTACCGCGCCCAGGGTCGCGTCGGCATTATGATGCTGGTGGAACGCAATCATCGGTGCATAGTCCATACGATATATATGGTCGCCTGCGAGGACGAGCACATAGTCGTAGCGAGCTTCCATGATAAAGTCCAGATTCTGGTAGACCGCGTCAGCAGTACCCTGGTACCAATCCGATTCTCGCCGCCCTATATACGGCTGGAGCAGGCGAACGCCACCTTGCTGCCGATCCAGGTCCCAGGGCTTACCAATGCCGATATGATCATGCAGCGAGTGGGGACGATACTGAGTCAGAACAGCAATATCAGAGATACCAGAATTGACACAGTTGCTCAGAGCAAAATCAATGATACGATACTTACCAGCGAATGGCACCGCTGGTTTGGCCCGCTTTTGTGACAGGAGGCTTAAGCGCTCGCCCTGTCCTCCCGCCAGAATGACTGCCAACACTTTACTCATTGCACAGCTAATCCTTTCTGCATGGAATCCGTGCCCCCTCAACGCAGAGAGGACGCTTCATTATACGCCATATATTGCACTTCTGTGTTACCAGAACGCTTGTTGACCCGTAGAGGCGTGCCTTGCGTGCGCCGTTCGTCCGTGGGAGCCAGTCGTCCGTGGGAGCGGGGTGTCGACGCCACGGACGAACGGCGCACGCAAGGCACGCCTCTACGGGAACGCAAAATGTTCCAGGAGCAATCAGTGAATAAAAATACCGTATCATTCCTGACATTACATCTAATCGACTGGTACTTTTTTGACTTATTAGACATTTTGCTCTATAAGAGCGATAATTGTGCGTGAATGCTGAGAAAGATATGGCGTGCCGCTTCCTACTTCTAAATCACATCCAGGTCGTATATCATTAGCGCGGTCCTCACTGTCTTTCTAAAATAGAGGGCTATTCTTGCTACCACAGAGATTATTTTGCGTAGATACTACAGGCATTTATACATGTTTCAGTACCCTCAAGCGGGTCGTAAAAGAACAAAGGTTCCTGCTGCCCTCTCAGAGGGAGAGTATACACACGAAATCCTAAGAGGTCAAGTGAAGATGCATTAGGGAGGACTTGGCAGTGCAAGCTCAAAACCGGGTAGGGCAACATTTAGGAAACTATCGTTTGATACGGCTCCTTGGCACAGGTGGCTATGCCGAGGTATACCTGGCAGAGAATATCCATCTCGGAGTTCAGGCCGCTATCAAAGTTCTCAAACTACGAGATCTGGATAACCTGGAGCAAGACAAATTCCGTGACGAAGCCAGGTTTATGACCACTTTAGAGCATCCACGTATCATCAAAGTTCTCGATTATGGCATTGAAATGAGTCAGCGCGGAAACGACGGAAGTACGCCCTATCTTGTGATGGAATATGCACCTCGTGGGACACTCAGGCATCTCTATGCTCATGGAAGGCCGATGCCACAGCCAGAAATTGTGTCATACACGAAGCAGATAGCCGAAGCATTGCAATATGCTCACGATAAAAGCATCATTCATCGTGATGTCAAACCTGAAAACATGCTGGTACGCAGACCCAATGACGTTGCGCTCAGTGATTTCGGCATCGCGGTCGCAGGTCTCAATACTGGCAACGTGGCGCTGCAGCTACAAGAGATCGAGGAGAGAGTTGCGCGAGGTGAGCAAATTATGGTTCCTGGCACGGCACCTTACCTGGCCCCCGAACGACTCCGGGGGCACACTCAACGGGCCAGCGATCAATATTCGCTCGCGGTTATTGTATACGAGTGGTTGTGCGGAAAGCGACCATTTGATGGCAGCGATCTGGAGATCTGCCAGAAGCACGCGAACGAACCTCCTCCTCCCCTGCTTAAAGCTAATCCTGCCATTACACGAGAAATCGAACAGGTAGTGATGAAGGCACTTTCAAAACGGCCCTCCGACCGCTATATGTCTGTCCGCGAATTTGCCACAGCGCTGGAAAGCGCTATTCAGGCATCTGCACAGCCTGCAAATTCGAAGGTGTTCCCTCCACTACCACCACCGGCACCGGTTCCCCCCCCACGGAATCCGGTACGCGTTCCACCGTCACCAACCCCGGTTCCTGCCACACCACAACCTTCCCCAGGCGCACAACAACCATCGTACAATAGCGTCCCTGGCTCTGGATACAAAGCTCAACCGGGACCAGCTCCCCAGGCACCCAGGGCGTATCCAGCAGGAAATCAGAGACAAAATCAGATTCACCTTCCAAATCCCGGTCCCTCGCAACCAGGAATGAGTTTACATGATGATGCCACCATCGGCAATATTCCCCCCAAAACAACATCAGGCGCAACAGCACAACCTAGAGATGGGATCGCTGGCGTGATGGACGAAATATCGGGAGCCATCAATCAACCGCTCACCAGAACAAAAGAGATATTTGTGTCAGACAAATATTTCGTCAAAACGAAAAGAACGCGGCAATTCCGTCTTATAGGAGCACCGGCCAACGTTCTTGCGGCACTCATCGTTCTGGCCAGTGACAAATTCCCAATCAGTATCATCACGGCCATCTTAGTAGGGGTGATATCGATCGTCATGCTCTGGCGCTGCACAGTTTCAGTCAAGAAGCCTATTGCACTCACATTTGCGGCTGGTGTAGCCATATGTTGGGGATACACCGCAGCAAGCGTAGCCAGCCATATTCCCAATCAATCTCTTGAAGCTCCCAGTTTTCTCCTCGCCTTTGCGATCAGCCTGTGCATCCACATCTGGTACATATACAACAGGCTCAAGAACTAAATGGCCGGAGGCGGGCTTATAAATCGCGCCCCTACACCATCATTGGGCGAATGGTGTAGGGGCGCGATTTATAAGCCCGCCTGCTCCGAATTGCTCACTTTCTACTATGGCGTTGGATGATGCGTTGGCTGGTTCTTAATCTTCCACACCTTCAGATCACTAAATGTTACGGCCGTGGGGTTGTTTACGGAAGCTGCATACAACCCTATCTGACCACCCGTCAGGGGTGTGCTCGACGCAGGAGCAGTGAAGCGTGTCAGATATGTTCCGTTGATATAAACGTCGACATTCTTGTCCTGGACAAGGATAGCCAGCGTAACAGGTTTTGTAGGATCCACATTTTCTAGAGTAGCGGTTCCCGACGACGTACCAGAGCTAATGCTGTATATACTATCCTTAAAACAATCGGCACGACAGAGATACATCGAGACTGTATCATTGCCAGGAGTAGCCTGGTCAGCCTGGTTCACAGACAGGCGATAATACGTACCGGGGGTACCTCCATCACCATCTGAGCGGAAAATCACGCCTCCTGCATCCCCTGTGATTTTCATAGTTACTTGCAAAGCAAAGTTCGTGAGTGGAGGATTCTTTGCCATACAGGGATAATAATCTCCGGCTGTTTTCATGACCACTAAATAGGTCGTATTGTTTGCACCAAATGCACACGATATCGTATCTGTTACAGGCCCGGTATTCCATTGATCAGCATCGCGAAATCCCTGAATAGTCGGTGTCGTCTTTACAAGATCGCTCAACGCCTTTTGCCTGGCCTGTTGCGTAGTTGAATCAGTAGGAGTAACCTGGTTCGTCTTTGCTATCGCTGTTTGTGTCGCATGAACCTTTACTGCCTGAGCGGTTGCGGCGGTCGCAGTTGCAGAAGCGTTTAGACCGTCGGTGCGGACTTTCACGCCATATATTGCCGCAGATGAGACGACAATGATAGTAAGTAGTATAGCTATCAGCGCTGGGAGAGGAACTCGCGGTCCTCTAGAAGTTGCTACGCGTTGCCCACGCTGACGAGCGAGTTCCTGTGCATAGGGAGCCTTTGCATACTGCATTGCACTCAAGATGCCGTTAGTAAGCTGTTCCTCTGTGAGATTAGTTGCATCATATTTGCGGATGCTGGCCCACTCAGGGCGCAAATCAGAGCGGGTTGTAGTAGTAACGGCCAGAACACCGCGCATACGACGTTCCACAACCTGTTCAAGAGCGCTCTTGACGACCCCGGTGATTCGCGATGAGGGTTCAATTTCGCTAGAGTGGATAAGGATAAGCCATTGTAGATTTGCATCAAGGGCACTATCACTATATCCTTCAGCCCTGGCGTCTATCCCTTCACGTCGCAAACTATTTTTCAGATTATTGGCAACGAAGTGACCCTGATCTTGCGCATTTCTGTTATTATTGTAACTGATGAGTGCACGAGTATGTTCCACAACCATAGCTGGCCTCCCGCGTACTAAACACACATTGTGCGCGTAGTATAGCAGAGTAGTTGTTGAAAATCTAGCGTTTCCTTGTAGAAGGGTGCGTTTCCTAATTTTGCATCGTTGGAATCTGTCCATGTAGGGGCGCGATGTAGGGGCGCGATTTATAAGCCCGTGCACCGGCCAGGGGAGCGCTTCGGGCTTATAAATCGCGCCCCTACATCGCGCCCCTACATGGACAATTGACCTGATCATGCTGGTCGTCGGCGTTCGCTCAATGCAAAAAAATGAACCGCACCCACGTTATTCCTCACGCTTGACAGGGAAAAAGAGCACAGCTATACTTGAGAAAGGGCAAATACTGAACTCAATGAGCAGCAATCGATCAACTACAGCCACTAATTCTGCAAATATTACATGTTAAGAATTGTCAGGGAAGGAACAGGAAAACATGGCAAACTACTCTCAAGCATGGAGCGCATCTCGTCCCGGTTGTCTTATTCTCTTGCTGGACCAATCAGGTTCGATGTCTGATCCCTTTGGCCTCCAACAGGCTGGTGCGGGAAGGCGGAAATGCGATATGGTGGCAACCGTTCTCAATGGCTTCTTAAACGAACTCATCGTCACCAACACTATTGCGCAGAAAGATGGCACGACTATGGTCCGACCACGCGCGGATGTGGCGGTACTCGGCTATGAAGGGTCTTTTGTAGGCCCGCTTCTTGGTGGCACGCTGGAAGGAAGAACATTCGTCACCTTACCAGAATTGCAGATGAATCCCCTGACAATTGAGAGACGCAGCAAACGGGAGATCGATGATACCGGGATGGAGATCGAGATCCCTGTACAATTTCCCATCTGGGTACAACCTGTTGCGGGTGGAGGCACCCCCATGTGTGCAGCATTGCGACAGGCACATGACATGGCATGGCAATGGGCGCAGACGAACCGCGACAGCTACCCTCCCGTCATCATCAATGTATCAGACGGCATGGCGAACGATGGTGACCCGACAGAAGTCGCACGGAGCTTCTCTGATATCAGTACGAATGATGGACAGGCGCTCCTTTTTAATGTACACATCACCGATATCAATAGTGCTCCCGTGGCTTACCCGGCCAGCGAGAGTGAATTGCCGAATGATCGCTACGCGAAGAAGCTCTTTGCCATGTCCAGCCTCATCCCTGAGACGAGCCGCGCACTTCTCCAATCGCTCCTGGCAAGACCCGTTCTTCCTGGCGCACGGGGATTGATCTTTAATGGCGATGCGGCCTCGGTCAGACAGATGTTTGTCTTTGCCAGTGTGCCCGCCACAAAACCTTTAGAGCAGCTTGAGATGGACCGGTAGAGACGCCTGCAAACAGTATTAAGAGAGAATAGTTGCTGATGCATGCACAGGTGACGATGCTACGCCATTGGAAATCCGAACACAGTAAAGATACATGCGAGGATGCATGTGGAGAATATACTGCAGGTGGGTTATTTGCTGTTGCCGATGGAGCCGGGACAACGCTGTTCGCGGATGCCTGGGCCGACTTTCTTGTACGGCATTTCTTACATATCCCGCTCCTGAGCAATGACCCCTTTGAAACCGAATGGTGGATACGCCTGGCACAGGAACAATTCAAGAACGAGTTTCCCGTGCTGGCAGATATGTCATGGAATGCGCAGCAAAAAGTACAGAGCCAGGGCAGCTATACAACACTTGCAACACTGCGCTTCTCCAGGGGCGAAGCAGCGAGCGCGCAGGCAGAACTGCTTGTCTTCGGTGATAGTTGTATCTTTGCGAGCAGGCTTTCTGAAAATCGCATTCTGTCTTTTCCATTGCAGCGCACGGAAGAATTCGAACGAGCGCCTATCTGTATCCCCTCTAAATCCGGAGTTTTCAATCGTTATTTCCATCAATGCCATATCAGATCCCTTGATCTGATCCCTACCGACGTCATCGTGATTGCAACGGATGCAGTCGCAAAGTGGATTGTCAGCGTCGGCAATGGTCGTTATAGCGATCAGAAAGAGGCATTGCAAGAAATCATCAATCAAACGACCGACTCATGGGCCAGTTTCATCCAGGAGCGCCGCGCTACTAAAGAGATGCTCGACGATGACAGCACGGCCCTGATTATCATACTTCATCCCGATAGCGCCTCCACTGGCTTTCCCCTCGGCTTCACCACACAGCATAGCCAGCCAGTGAGAGAACAGCGCAAACAGGAGTTCCTCCAGGCCATTAAAGAAGACAACAAGGAGCGCGTAGCCATCTACTTCGGTGACGGGCAGGATCTGCTGACCGAGGGGGTAAATATTTCGCAGGACGATATCCTTTTTGCACGCCAGGTTGCCGATGCACAACGAGAAGTATTGGCAATGTTGCGCCAGGAAGTAAACAATCCCGCTGTCGCTGCCATCATGACTCCTGTATGGCAAAAGCACGCTCATCTCTTATACAATGAGCCATGCGCGGCAAACCTGCGTAAGACGCTTACTCGTCTTGGTGTACACATTGAGCCACATGAACCAATTGCACCTGTTAGAACGCTCGTTATGCAAGAACCAGCCGCGAAGGATGACGTGGAGATGCTTCCTACGCGCACCTTCGACATACAAGAGATGCAGCGGTCATTCCAGCGGGATAAAGAGGGAGAGGAGACGTAGCATGCCCGAACGACTTGCGTATGATGAAGCTATGCAACTCTCCCCCATTCGCTTGAAGGTCCAGGACCCGGAATTGAAGCAGGGGAAGGTGGAGATGGTTTCGGTACAGACGGCCATGGGCTCAATAGAACGCCCGTGGGGGATCGAAGGCGGCTTTGCCGTCGTCTACAAGTTCCGCAGAAAAAACGGTTCGGTCTGCGCCCTGCGCTGCTTCAGGGTCCCGATGAGTCCCGATACCCAGTTCCGCTATGGACGCATCGGACCTTATTTTCATACCCATGCATGCGACATAACCGCAGGTTTTAAGTACTACGATGAAGCAATTATCGTAAAAGAACTGGGCAGGCCACAAGATCAGAAGTATCCGGTCATAGAGATGGATTGGATCGATGGTATAACCCTCGTCGATAAGATCCACGAATTGTGCAGAAAGCGTCATCGTGCGGCCCTAAAAGACCTGGCGGAGCAATGGATCAGCATACTACGTGTCATGGAACGCGCTCACATTGCGCATGGAGATCTGGCCGGAGTGAACGTGATGGTAGGTGCCGATGATAAACTGGTCCTCATCGACTACGACGGCGTCTACATTCCCGAATTCGCAAATCTCTCACAAGTATTGCTCGGTCAGGATGATTTTCAGCACCCGCAGATGGCACAGCGGAAATTCAACGAGCATATGGATGCCTTCTCGGCGCTGGTCATCTATACAGCGCTCATCGCATTAGCAAGCAAGCCGGAATTATGGAATACTTACACAAAATTTGGCCCCAACGGGAATCTGCTCGATACCAATATTCTCTTTCGACGGCAGGATTTTCAGAATCCGCAGCAATCTCCACTCTTCCGCGAACTGGAGCAAGTGAGCGATACACACGTTAAAACAATGGTTCGGGAGTTGAAGCGCGCCTGCCTGCAACCAATCGACAAGGTAAAATTTCCCTTCGCGCTCATCGATCCATATTATAATGCTCACCAAACAATGCAAATGGCATTCGTGAGCAAAGATATCGAAAAAATCGCAGCTATCTATCCATTGCTCCAATATATCAAGGGACCGACACCTGATGAGCGAGAGCGTATTGAGCAGGCTGTCAACTTCATGCAAGTATATACAGGCAACGACGACAACGCTTTCCTGGCTGCCTACGATACTCTACAGCAGGGTTCTTATCGAAACTTTTTTATATTCACGCAGGCGCAGGAGCAACGTGCTACGCTTATACGCAGGCATAACGAGGCCATAGAGCGTTTCCGTATCGCTCTGACAGGCAGAAGTCCCTGGCGTCTCGTCAAAGCATACGATCCAATGCTAGATAATAGTACACAACTCACAGCGACAGAACGCGAACAACTCGCTCTGGCTCGCCTTCTCGTCGAGGCGCTACGCTCTGGTGACGATGCCCAACTCTTAGCGGCGGACAGCGCCTTACAGCATTCTCCCCAACACACATTCTTTCTGTTAACGAGCGAGGAAAAGCAGCGTTTCGCATTCGCCCATCAGAAGAGAGCCGCGCTCCTCACCTTCCGCAGAGCGCTACAGAGCAAGAAGCCGCGAGAGATTGTTGCAGCATATGATCCTATACTGGACGACAGCAACGATCTCACACAGGAGGAACGTGAGCAGCTTACCAGCGCACGCCTGTTCGTCAACGCATTCGATACTGACGACGATGAAGCCCTTATCATCACGGATGAAGCGCTTCAGAGAATGGCTACAAGAAATTCTTTTGTCATAACGCAACAGGAACAGCAGCGTTTCGCACTGGCTAAGCAGCGTGTACAGGCATTAAACGTTTTTCGCCAGGCATTACTCGCCACACCGACAGATGCACAGAGGATTCTGGACGCTTACGATGCTTCTCTGCTCGATGCAAGCACTACAATAGCGAACGAACAGCGCGAGATAGTGGCGGCTGCACAGCGTTACCTTGCAATGTGCGAAGCGGTAAGAACAGGAATACGAGCAGATAGCGATGATCTTATCCGCAAAGAATACGATCCACAACTGGCACAGCGCTTTACGGGTATCGCGCCCAACGAACAACAGCGTATAGATAAAGCCATGCTCACACAGGAGTTGGAAGACCTGTTGAATAACAGAGAGTACGAGCGGAGCCTGCTGATGGCTCACTCCATTCAGAAAACAACGGGCCAGCCCATCAGCGATATGCTGACATTTAAGCTGAAACGTGCCACCATGCGCTTTATCCGAGAGCACGACCTGCGCGATATGAGCATAAAGATAGAAGAGCGCACCGATACAAACTATGCTACGGTCTCCTGGCAGTGGCCCGCAACAACACTTATTCAAACCGCGCTTCTTGTCTGGCAGACTGATACCTGGCCCGAGCGTCCATCCGAGAAGAGCTGGAGCGACCCGGAGTGGAGAGCTATTTGGGTCAGGCGAAAAAATAACGTCCTACATAGTAGCGAGACTTTCCCTATCGGCAAGGGAACTCATATCTATGTCAGGGGCTATGCAGCAATTCTTGACACCTGGGATCAAGAAAAAATATGGCGATTTTCTGCTGGCAACGAACTAACATCGTATGCAGAGGCAGCCAGCCCTCAGATGATCTGGCGCATACAGTAAATTCTATTGAGATGAGCAGAGAGAGTTTCATAGTAGCAAAGCAAAGACAATCTCTTTGTCTTAAAAGAAATGGGAGGCAGAGACCGATGGGAATCATGGACGCTGTCTATATTAAACGCACATGCCCTAATTGTATTAAAGAGTTCTATCCAGGCGACTGTGATATTGTATCATTTACAGATCCGAATAATGTTATCAAAGCGGCTCCGACAGGTGGTTTGAAGAAGCGCTTTGCACGCATCAATCCGGAGCCGATTACGGGCGACCTCGTCCTGAAACTGGCACGCAGAAAGTGTATGCATTGCGGCTATCTTCTCCCTTCGAATATAGAGCAAGTTGATAATATCAACATAGCAATTGTTGGCGACACCTTTTCCGGAAAAAGCCATTACATTGCCGCGCTTATTCACCAGATACAACAGGGAGAATTGCAACGAGCCGACCGCTACGCCCGTTTTGATTGTATGACACAAAATATAGAGAACGATTATATAAGAGAAATCATCAAACCTCTGTTTGTTGATAAACAAGAACTTATTGCGACACCGCAGGCTATTGATGTAAATAGACCTCCTCTTATCTATGAATTGATACTCAGCCCATCCCCTGGGTATCCTGCGAGGCGCATCAACCTGGTCCTGTACGATGCTTCTGGCGAAGATCTTGCCATCAAAGAAAGAATGGTCCAGTTCAGCCGCTACGTCTTCAGCGCCAATGCTATCATCTTCCTTGCCGATCCTACCAGTATGCCCGAAATATATAATCTACTACCAGCGTTTCTGCAAAAGAAGGCGGCAACCGGTCGCACATCTTCCTCAGTTTTGAACTCCATTATACGGCTGATCGAGGACTACCGGGGCTACGAGTCGGGAGCCCGTCTCTCATCAACACCGATCGCCATAACGGTCACCAAATCTGACCTGCTCAAGCAACTGACATCAATCCAGTACCAATACAACTTTCTGAAAAAACCTGTTTATAATGGTACTATCAATTTGCAAGATCTAGACGGCGTTAACCAGGAAGTCAGGCAGCTCCTCGAAGATTATGGAGAGCGCACTTTGCTGCAAGCGACACATAATTTCTCGAAAGTGCGCTTCTTTGCAACTTCGGCTACTGGTTACGCTCCGGATATGAATGGAACCTATCCAGCAATAGATCCCTGTCGTTGTCTTGATCCAATACTCTGGATTTTGCATGAGCTGGATATCCTTCATATTGCGTAATTGATGTCCAGGCTAACGATAGGAAATGGCAGAAATGAGCGTGAGTACGAAGAGATGGAGGACGGAGAAAGAGAATGAATAACATGGAGAACATCCCTGTCGAGCAACTGTGGTACACATGGTCTGATGTGGGACTCAGCTCTATACATGCGGGCTTTCGCATACGTGCCGCATCTCCAGGTCTTACGGAGATTTACAGCGAACGTGTGAAAAGCATGGACCGCTACATGCGCTATGCCCTGCCGCCAGATACAAACCGTGCTACGATTACTCCAGAGACGGCACCCATCAGCCTCGCGTTCATCCGCACTGACTGGAACAACGAATATATTCTGGTCCATAAGAACTACAGCGGGAAAGATGGCGTTGGCCGACCAGGTAACTTCTTCGTACATGTTCTGGCATTAGGAGAGAATTCCTCCTCTTTTTCTGTTGAAGATGCCATCTGGCTATGGGACGCCGAGTTCTGGCGGACGAACGATCAGGGGCAGGACCGGCGCAGCAATACTCTTGAAATGCTTCCTTTTGCAGTTCTCGATAGCAATCCGCGCTTCCATCCACAGTTTGCACAGATACAACGTGCTATGCCCTTTTTGATTGAAGCCTATTTAACACGCAAAGGGAGAACTCCCCTGTACATCGCTGCTCCTGCTCATCAAGCCTCCATGATCGCTTATTTAATCGCAGGACTGGTCAATTGTCTGCCCGGACAACTGCTGGCGGATCTCACCTTCAGTATCTATGAGCCCGATATCACCAGGGCTACCACTGAGATCGTCGGCACCAGTTGGATCGCCACGCCCGGCAAAGAAAATGATGCCAGCCAGGTTCTCCCTCCCCAATGGTATCGTGATCACCTTGCCATTAACTGCGCAACAGGAGAGCACTCTTCCTTCCAAAATCATCCACAGACGGTCTACAATCCACTGGCAGCCCATTTCGCCGCCTATGCGACCGAGTGCCTGGTCACCGAAAACACAAAGCAACTCGACGACCTTTGTGAGCTGGCAGAGAAAAGCCAGACATTAAATGTCGACCTGTTCTTGCAACTCTATAATGACGAGATTGCCAATGCAGATAGCCTCAAAGAGGCAGAGATTGAAAGATATCTCAACGACTCCAACCTGTGCCTCGATCGACTCAGTAGCCAGACCTTTCGCAAGAAAATTATCGATCGCGTGCTAGAAAATCCGCAATGGGGTGAAACGCGGCTCGCGCCTATCCTGCGCCAACTGCGCAAACAGGCTGAGGGCGATTATGTCAGAGTCATCAATCAGCCACGAGGAGCGTATGCATCCCCAATAGAACAGGAGTATGCTCGATCTGCATCTTCTCAGAGCTTTCAAAAAAGAAAGAATAGAACTAAAGCAAGTTCGCGAGTGAAGAAACCCCAACTCACACTTGCGGACGTACTCGCACTGCTGGCAAAACGCGCAATCCAGGAAATTGTTGCCGCCATGAAGGAAGCAGCAAAGGCGAGCAGCGCCGATAGCATGGAACGACAGCAGATCATCGCGCTTATGAAGCTGATGGATAGTTGTTTACTTGCACAGGACCCCAACGAAATATGGAAAACGCTCTTCACAGAGATTCTCGCCAGCCGGAGCGCTACTGAGTATCTGAAATCACAATGGGCATGGGATATACGCACCTGGCTCCTTCAGATCTGGAACAAAGCGCTCCCAATTAGCGCAGACATTGACAATACGATTCGTCCTCTGGTGATTGTCCCGTGGAGCCGCTTAGGAAAGTTTCTCAAGGCCAGCCTGCGTGAGAGGCATAGACAATGGAACGTCTTTGCCCTCGAAAAGCTGCTTCCAGACACCTCACCTCCTCCTCAGGTCTGCAAAGAGCTTGAACAAAGCTATGCACAGGAGATCAATGATGTTCTCGCATTCCTTTTGCAGGAAGGGAGCCTGACTCTGGCGAGTGGATTGATTACGAGGTTGGTTGAGAACAGCTATCGCGTCAAAGCGCTCATGGACATGCTCATCGAGCAACTCTTAACAGCCCTTCAAAGCGGCCCACGCGTCTCGCTGCAAGCTGCCAGAGATCTCGTTGCCACATTAACGCGCGCAGGCTACCTGGGAACACCATCCTACCAGAACCTCGTAGAGACGCTGCTGAGCACCCTTTTCACCATTGATCAGAGAGCTGGGTATGAACTGCTCGATCTGCTGGTCATACAGAAGTATCCGCGCAAGAAGGCCCTTGTCGATATCGTGCTTCACTCCAGCAGAGGCTATGTGAGCCAGGAGAGCATCACGAACATCATTGCGCGTGTCTATCAATCACCCGGGGAGCAGAACGCCTTCTTCCTGCATGATGGAGCCCACTACCTTGCGAGTCGGGAGCAGATTCTGGCCATGATTTCTCTGTATCAGATACTCTTACAACACTTTCCTCAGAGTAAAAAGTTGGAACGCCTCTTTGTCCTGCTCGATGCGCATCTCGACGAAAGACTCACGTTGCAGTTGTTGAACGATACTCCATTCGAAGGACACGAATATGCCAGGGTGCTGGAACGCTATGGCCAGAGGTATCTGGAGGAATCCTCGGAACCCGCTAATAAAGTCGTTGAATGGTTCACTCTCCTGGCACAATCTGGCTATCCCGAGATAGCCCCCTTGCTGTTCAGCTTATGGACCTCTGCTAATCACCAGCACCTGGAAAAGCTGCTTGCGGTGGCTCGCCTTTCACTGGCAGACAGCCGTAGGTTTTTCAAAACCTACGGTCGGCAGGAAGAGGATGTTGACTTCTTTCAGCAATCGTCAACAGCGCACGCTCTTTTTTCACAACTCGCTCTCATGGCGAATACCTCTACTGAAAGTGCGCAAGGTGAACAACTGTCAACGGAAAAAATGGAGTTGCTCTTTGCATGGCTGGAGCCATCCAGTTCACCACTAAAGTATCGCGACATCGAAACAATTCTGCAGGCAGCGGCGTTAACACCAGCAGAACAGATCCTCTTTCTGGAGCACTACTGGGAAACCTATCTTACGCTTTCGTTACAACTCCCTTCCCTGATGACATACATCAACACCTATATTGAGGTCTTCAATACGGATATGTTGGATCGACGGGAGACACAAAATATTCTTCTGGCTCTCACACAAAACGCTCACCGCCTCCGTCTGGATGAGAACACCCGAAACCGCATCCAATACTGGCAAGAGATCGAGAGTTATTGCATCTCACCTACCACTCGAGTAGAGGCACTACGCAATCTTACGAGAGCGCTCTACTCCCTGGGGCTCCCAAACAACACTCAATTTACAGAGAAACTGGCCAGAGCTTTTGTCTCCTGTATCACCTCTCCTAAAGATCTCAGCAGTATTATAGATCTCATGCAGAACACAAAAGTCAAGGACAACACATTACAGTTCCTTTACACCATAGCAGAGCAAGCAGCAGCACGCTATCAGCAACTGCGAGATGGAAAAGTGTTATTGCCTTATCTTGTGTTTGTGCTTACATGGAACGGACAAGGAGTGACAAAACATTTTAGACAGGTCTTCTTAGATACGCTCCTGTGCCATGTAAAGGTAGTCAACGTCTCCGCCTGGAAGATACTTAATGACCAGTTAACGTTGCAAAGCCTTCCACATGATGCAATGAAGCGATGGGAATTTTACCTGGAAAAACTTGATCTGTGGAGTCGGCTCAATGCTGCTGAAGAGATTACAATCGGCGCTCCGGAACCAGAGGCAGGGTCATGGCTAGAACGCGTGAGGAGAAAAAGGAAGCCGGAGAAACAGGCAGCACCCGTTAATAACATCCAGCCTGCTTCGCCTGACTCTCCACGACTGTCCAGTCCACCTGCAAAGCAGGCACCATCACCACAAACCCGCACACAGCAACAACCTGACATGCATGCCAAATCATTCCGTATCTGGCCACATAGGGAACAGAAACCTCTGGAACTTGGTTCACGGTCTGCCGTAGATCCCTCGGCAGAGCAGCAAAAACAAGCATCGCAGGATCTCACAAAATTTCGGTACGAAGAGGATAGTAAAGACAGACGGAAAACTTAACACTACATTCGCCTGACCCATGTTCGTTCATTAGTCTCCGTAGAGGCAGGCCTTGCGTCTGCCGGTCGAGCGGACGCAGGCCGCGAGGAGTCGGCTACCGGGACGCTGCGGCAGACGCAAGGCCTGCCTCTACGGGTCCATGCGGCGACTTTTCAATCGTCCTGTAAAATATGATAGACGCTGACTATAATGGAGCATATATGATATACTAGTAGCATTGTATATTTTGTTGTTTTCCAAGAATAGCATATGCTCCTACTGTTTCAAGCTGAGGAGAGAGGCATGATAGATAAAACTTCTGTTGTCGAATCACTGCAAAAACTGGCACAGAAAGTGCAGGATTGCGATCCTGGCGGCTCTGACCGACTGAACCTGCTCAAGGATGCGGTCCAGAATAATGCACATGCGGATGCCTGGGCGTATGCTGACATTCATGCTATGATTGCACCAGAGAGCATTGTGGAGCGCTATCGCCATAATGCACGATCCAGTACCGATAGGATTGTAGGGTTTCTAGAAATTATACGTAATACTTTCATCTTTGCGCCAATTATCGTCACATGGTATGGTATTTCACAGGCAACAGCCAGGTATAATGACTTCATATACGCAGCTATTCAAGCCAAACAGCTCGATCTCTATTCCCAACCTTTCTTGTACCTCTGGCAACAACGCTTTGGCGGAACATTGCCGGAATACCTGACACTCAGCAGTATTGCCTTCGCCGACGTTGCTATTCTCCTCGTGATCTTGCTATTCACCTTCCTCGCCTATATCCTATCTAACGGCAGTTCCGCCCGCAAGGAGCAGGATGCGCAACGGCTGCGCGCCAATCTCAACCATGCGATAACCGGCGCTATACTCAGTTTGCACGCACGTCCTCAACTGACGACGGAAAACAATCTGGAGCTTGTGGCCAGGAATATGGAAAACACCATGCGCCACATTGTCGATCAAGTGCAGGTAATGTCACAACGTAGTGTCGCCAGCCTGGATAAAATGGCTCAGGACAGCAGCACACGTATGGAGAAGATGGCCCAGGATACGACGGCGCGTTTCGATACAATGGCGCGTGATGTCACAGGACAATTTATGAATGCCACCCTACAAACCAGGAAACAGTTGGAGAGCATCGTGCAGGAGATAAACAAACAGGTACAGGCAGGCAAAGAATATCTACTCCAACTCGGTTCACTCACTTCAGGAGTGGTAAAAACATCTGGAGAGATTCAAACTGCGGCGCAGGCTCTACAGAAAACCAATACTTCGCTCATTGCCAGTATTAATAATCTGGTGACACCGGCTGAAACTATGTCAAAGCAGCAGGCACTCCTGCTTGATGCAGTACAAAAGTCGGTCGGACTCCTGCAAGGAAATGCGAAAGGTATCGGCGACCTTGTAACCCGGCAGCAGAAGATGGCGGCAGAGCTTACCGACACACTGGATACGCTCACACTGATGGTTGAGAAATTCTCTGTGCTGGGCAAAGAACAAAACAACCTCGTGAACCAGCATGGAGTCTTCCTGCAACATCTGCAGGATGAGCACGACAAACAGGGTCAGCTTGCAGTCCTCCTCTCCGACGCAACAGCAGGTATAAAGAATGCATTGAGCGAGATGAATACTGGCGCGATCTCTTTACGCAGCATGGCGGTCAGTATGAATGACATGATGCGTTTGCAGGCAGCGATGGTCGATAATCCAGGCATGGCTGCGGTTGTTGATCTCAGCAATATTACACAAAGCTATGAAAATGCGGCTCATATCATGGAAGGCAGTGGAAATACTCTCAAGGCATCAGCAATCGCTATTCAAAGGGCCAGCCAGCAACTGCGAGATGTGCTCGATGCGTGGCAAACATCGCAGAATGACCATGATACATTGGGGAGGGTGGTGTAGTTATGCCCCGTGTACGTGATACCGTCTTATTGAGTGGCTGGCTTTTTGCTGATCTGCTCCTGGCGCTTGCCGTCCTCTTTCTGGTTGCCAACACCAGCGGGATCAAGCTAAAACCGGTCTTGCCGCCAACGCTGATCGTCAATCCAACAATCTTAGACGCGAACGCAAACACGTCCTATTGTACAGGAGGAACATCCGCGCCCCAATGTAATGTCACCATAGGGGAATCGAAGGCGTCGGAAGGCGACATCATGTGGACCGTGAGCAGTGATATCAGCGATACTATCAAATATAGTAGCAACAGCGGAAAACTGTCTCCCGGCCAGTCAATTACCATGAGCATCTCTGCTATTCCGTGTCAGAATGGCTCCTTCACTTTCAAAGCACAACGCGTAAGCGACGATAAAGCCACCGCTACTCCAGTCATTGTGTCATTTCATTGTATTCCACCTAAAATCACACCGGAACGCCTTGACTTCAGCTATCGGAGCTTCACCTTAAACATAAACGATGTCAACGCCTTCCTCAGTGGGAATTCGCAAGATAGTAACATCAAGCAACAGATCGAAAACACAGCAATCCTGCAAGGAAAAAGTGTGGGTCTTGCTATTGTCTATGGTGGAGCGCCAGACGTAGGATCTATAGCGCAGGCACAACAGGTCGCTCAAAAAATTTACAGGCTTTTGGGAACTCTTAACCAGGATCGTTTCCATGTCTTTGACCGTTCTTCATTTTATGTGCCCCTATACACGCTCGGTAATCCACAGAATTCAGTACAGGTGGATGTCTACTTCTTTACACACTAAGAAAGAGCGCCAGGTGGCGCTCTTGTACCATATTAAGCTTTTTAACTTGCCCAGGCTTCTTTTACGTCTTTTCTGTATTCCTTTAGTAACTTCTGTACCTTGGGGTCTATTATATATCTGCAATAGCCTTGAGAACGATTATTATCATAATAATCGTTATGATAGTTTTCGGCGGGATAGAAGTTAGTAAAAGGGACAATTTCAGTTACAACAGGATTTTTATAGGTGCCTGATTTTTCTAAGGCTTCTTTAGACGCAAGCGCTATCTGTTTTTGCTCGTCGTTGTGATAGAAGATTGCCGAGCGATATTGTGTCCCAACATCGTTTCCCTGTCGGTTCAGCGTGGTTGGATCGTGCATATGCCAGAAAATTTCCAGCAATTTATCATAGGAAATGATGGCCGGGTCGTATGTAATCTGAGTTGCCTCTGCAGCGCCCGTTCTACCTGTACATACCTGTTCGTAAGAGGGATTTGCTACTTTGGATGCAGCATACCCTGATTGCACCGCTATCACGCCCTTGAGTCTCTTGAAAACTGCCTCTGTACACCAGAAGCAGCCATTTGCAAGTGTGGCGGTATCATACTGAGCCATGTATTTACCTCTCTCTTCTTTTATCTCGTGCTTTGTGCTCACTGTACCATGAAAGTACAGCCGATGACAACTTTGTGTAACCCCTAAAGTCCCGTAGAGGCATGCCTTGCGTGTGCCGCGTGCGTGGGCCTCCTCGCTCAAAGGTGTTGCTCCCCACGCACGCGGCACACGCAAGGCATGCCTCTACGGGTCAACGCGGGCGACTTTTAAATCGCCTTGCCTGAATCGGCAAAAGGCTTTGACATATTACTAATCTTCCGCTATGATCCATATAGACCTGTTTAGTTCTCATGGTCTAAGCTGTATTTTATGAAGGACTCGGAAAAGTAGGGGAACAAGAAGTGATTATTCGTCGTTTGATGAGAATATTTGCTATCATCACCTCGTTTGCCACATACCTTATCTTGTTGCTGGGAACGCTAGTGACAACAACGGATTCTGGTCTGGGATGCGGAAACTCCTGGCCATTTTGTCATGGTCAGATCATTCCTGGCACGATTACCGTCCAGGGAGTAATTGAGTATGGTCACCGTGTTATGTCGAGCGTGGATGGCATTTTAGTGGTCGCCATCACTTTAGGGACGTGGTTGCTGTACAGGCAGGATTTTCGGGCCAGACTATTTAGTGCTCTGAGCCTGTTCTTCGTACTGTTGCAAGGCGCATTGGGTGCTCTCACGGTTATTTATGAGGGGACGTTTAACAAAAACTGGTTCCTTTCCGTACACTTTGGCTTCTCTTTAATGGCACTCGCCAGTGTGGTCTTGCTCACGGTCCGTCTCTTCCAGATAGACAGGGAACAACAATACCCGGAAGAAAAAAGTACTCCTCTTAAAAAGCTGCAATTCCCTGTATGGGGATTGGCTATCTACACGTATATCGTTGTATACACTGGTGCACTGGTTGAGCATAGCGGAGCAATACTGGGCTGCGGCTACCAGGTCCCGGGTTGTGGTTCTACGTACCTACCCAATTTCACCTCGTTAGCCGGTATCCAGGTACTTCACCGTTACGCAGCCGGTTTGTTATGGTTCCTGGTGCTCGCTTTACTAATTGTGGCTGTTCGCAACTACCGTGAGCGCAGCGACATCGTGCGTGGAGCGTGGCTGGCGTTCATTTTCATTACGTTACAGGCGATAAGTGGCATAGGAAATGTTCTGAGCAATGGTCAGATGTTGGCAGCTCTCCTCCATGCAACCATTATCTCGGTCTTTTTCTCCGCGCTCTGTTACCTCTGCATGCAGGTGGGCCAGCCCTGGAAGCGAGATAAAGAACAACAAAAGCTAGAGAGTCAGCAGGTAGAGTTGAACACGGTTTCGCAGACTCGCTAGTGTAGAATCACACTTCCACGTGAACTCAGGCTTCAACTTTCGCCAGTACCTCGTCTACTTGTTTGAGGAGACGCTGCGTGTTGGCAAAGCCATAGTTGACGGCATGAGCGTTACCAATAGCATCCAGCACGACGGTGCTGGGTACAGTAAGCACATGGTACGTCTGGACGAGCTGGTGCTCGGTAGTCGCGTCAACATCCACAACCGTGACAGTTTCTCTACGCGCTTCCAGGATACGCTTGAGTACAGGAGCTTGAAGCTGATGGCACTGGTGACAATCGGCGCTGCTGAAGGCCAGAATGCGTATGGGAGATAGGCCAACAGTGGATGCAGATTCAGGCATATCTTCCGAAACTGTTATTGTGCCGGGTACTGTAGCGGCCAGGGCCTGACGACGTTGTGCTTCCACGAAACTCCGTCCAGTCCAGACGAGTAGCCAGGTTGCAATTCCTACCAATGCCAGTATAGCCAGGCGTATCAGTATCTCAGGCATCGCAGCTACACTCCTCGCCAGTGGAAACTGCCCTCGTAGCGTACCTTTGGCAGCAGACCCAGCCGTCCCAGATGATAGTAGACAAAACAACCTGCACAGAAGCCGACGGCCAGGTTTATAGCGGCCAGGACAAAGACGACCAGGTCAAGCGTCCAACCGAGTGCGGCGGCGTGTGTAAAGAAGAGCACAATGCTAGAGGCAAAGAGAAATACTGTGCCAACGCCCTGCGCAAAGCGATGTGGAGCAGGATCATCCTCTACAACGCGTGGTTTCAGCAAACCCAGCCGCACGATGACACCCCGGTACAACAGGCGATAAGGGCTGATCTCAGGCGCAAACGCGCTCAAAGCCATAATTACCGCGGTAATCAGGACGATAATGGGCTGGCTTACAATAAATGCCAGGGCAGTGAGCAGGACAGTACAACCTTGCGAAAACTTACCCAGATGAGTGTCCACGCGCGGAATGGGCGTTGAAACAGGGGTCGTTGTCTGCATTGGATCAAACTCCTTGCATGAGAACAGTGGAAAAATATATCTTTATAGAGATAATGACAACATCCATACAAGTTAGTTTATCAACTAACTTAAGTACTGCTTACATTGTAGAACCTGGAAGAGGGAAGTGTCAAGGAGGTGGGGTCTCCCAGGACACGCCTTACCGCCAGGGGTAAAAACCCTGCGGTTTGCGGCGGGCTAAAGCCTTTTGTTATCACTATTATGCAGGGGCCGATACCTGGACTGGATAAAGCGCAAATCTGGAAAATTGTACTTGAATGCCGGGCTGCGCTTCAGGTAGATTCGAGGCGAACAGGGCAACAGATCCACTCGCATAACTCTGGTCAGAGAAGGTTTTCAGGAGATGATCATTCACAATAAAAGACATAGAAGGACCTTTTGCGATGATCACGATATGATTGGTCTTGCCCTGTTTCTGAATAGCAGGACTCAATGTATAATTTACGATCTTTGTCGCGACGGATTTGCCATTCTGGTCTGCAGTACCCTTAAAGATTGCGTAGGAGCCATCCCCATACAATTCAAAGCGATAGTAGGTAGCCAGGTCACTATCTCGATTTGCAGCGCCGCGGATATATACGCCATAGCCATTATTCTGGTCTCCCTTAGAAAGTACAGCATTAACCGTGAGCAGAAAATCGCCATAGGATGTCTCGCCGGGTAAAAGTTCCCATAATAATTTATTCTTGTCAACCTCCATTGTCATCGCATTATTCTTTATGCTGACTGCATAATTACCGCGAGAACTCTGGAGATTCCAACCAGAGACATCGGCGACAAAATTGTCGGCAAAGAGCGGATCTACTTTTGGTGCAGGATAGTTGACCCTGGGAGCTACGGTCGTTCCTTTGGTCAATGAGATCAATGTCGATAGGGATATTCCGGTAGAGCGCAGCCCGGCGAAGACGACAAAAAATATCACGATAGAAATGCTGAAAAAATAGATAAGGGTTGTACGGCTGCGTTTTTTTGTTTCCAATTCTCTTCTTCTAGCGCCGGGTGAAAGAGCCGTTTCAACTGGTCGAGCCTTCATAGGTTGAGATACAGGCTCTGGTTGTCTTCGTGTGGTTTGAAGTCCACACGTATAACACACAGTCCCGTTGGATGGAAGCATTGTTTTGCAACGAGGACAGATCTGAACTGATTCCTGTCGTGACAATGAATACATAAACAACCTCAACAACACATAAAAAGACACTACTCAACAAAAAGACATACTTTATAGTAAAGAATTTACCAGCAAGATGTCCATGATGAGTTAAAAAATGGGATATTTGGATGGTACATCCCTGCTATTAACGTTGTTGATCATAGCAAAGATCACACTGAAGCGGTACGTAGCACGCGCGGGGGTAGGAAAAATGTACTCTTAACGTGACCTCTTCTTAACAAGAAGAGTCGTTCACATTAGAATGAAATTAAATACTTACACCAGCCATGCATTACATCTCTGGATGATGTAAGTGGTCCTTACTTTAAGATGTTTTCACACGCCAGATTTGTGGAAAAGGATAGAGTTTACTGATGAAAAAAAGAGCAATAATTGGCATTGTGCTGGCAGTGTTTATCATTGCTAGTGGCGCGAGTGGCATATGGATATGGAGATCCGTCCTGGCAGGGTCGAATCAAGCAAATACAGCCTCTGCACTTCCCTATTCAGTGCAACGCTCGGAAGAAGATCCGTTGTCTTCACATCGCGTACTTTCAACGGTTGCATCTCAGCAAGGTACGCCGCTAATGCCAGGGGGCCTCACTCTTGATCCAATGCATGGCTTTGTCTGGGTCGCAGAACCATCATGCGAACCGAAACCAACATGTGCAGGAAATATTCAAGGTGCTCTGGGCCAGTATGCTCTATCAGATGGCACCTTTCTGGCGAATTTCACTGAGCCTCAAGGATATTCAAGCCCACTCTTCGTTGCAGTAGACGCGGATGGTAATGTCTGGTTTACGCAGCCCAGCACCGATGCACTGGGAGAATTTAATCCACTAACGCAGTCCTGGAATTCCTGGCCTGTGAAGAAAGGCAGTGCGCCCTTTTACCTGACCTTCGATAAGCAAGGAAACATCTGGTTCACCGAGTATAATAGTAGTAATATTGGTTTCTTTAACCCGCACACGCATAAGCTGGTAGAAACTCCTACTCCCACGGCAAATAGTAATCCCTATGCCATCACGGTTGATCCACAAGGCACCTTCTGGTTTAGCGAAAATGCACCCGCAATCAGCCAGATTGGAAGCTTCACCCCCACTCAATCGGGTACTATCAAGATAACAGAGTATCCAGTGAATACGTTACGTCCACATATGATTATCACGGACCGCGCAGGAAACATCTGGTTCTCGGGAGGATTTCAAGGAACTATTGGTGAATTTAATCCCAGGTCTGGAAATAGTAAAAGTTTTCTTGTCTATGCTGGTTTTTGCTACTTTTCAGCTTGCAAGGGAGCACACATTTCTGGCATCAATGTAGACAGTAAGGACAATGTCTGGTTTACCGACTCCATTGGTTCACGGTTTGGCTATCTCATTCCATCCACGGGACAGGTCGTAGCACAAACATCTAAATTAAATACGCATCCCTACGATGGGCTGGCGATAGACAGCAGTGATCGTGTATGGTTCACGCAAGAATATACATTGAGCCTTGCCATGTGGCCTGCTGGTACCCTCAAGTAATCAGTATCAAATACATGAGACACTCCGCATTGGGGTGTCTCATGTATTTGATACTGATTACTATTCAACATGCAACAGAGGGTGCAACTACCATCACGTTGATCTTGATCTCCTGGTCCTATGTTCAATGCGCTGTCCGGCGTCCATACGCCCATACCGCCAGCGGAATGAAGACAACGAGAATACCCACGCACCATGCAAGCGCCTGCCAGATGGTTGCGGCATCGGGCTGATTGAGCAAGAGTCCACGTACCGCGTTGACGATCAGCGAGACTGGCTGGTGCTCAGCGAATGCACGTAGCCAATCAGGCATACTTCTGGTTGGCACGAATGCGCTACTGGCGAAAGTCAATGGAAACAGCCAGACGAAGCCAGCGGATTGCGCGGCTTCCACAGTACTCACCAACAAACCGATCGCCGCTGAAATCCATGAAAAAGCAAAACTGGTGAGCAAGAGTAGTCCGACCGCTCCCGCCAGAGCAAGGGGACCGCCTTGTGGCTGGAAACCGACCAGCAGGCCAACCACCCACATCACAAAAACAACGAACGTGTTGCGCACCAGGTCAGAGATCGTACGACCCGTGAGGACCGCCGATTTCGCCATAGGTAATGAGCGAAAGCGATCGACCAATCCACGCTGCAAGTCCGTAGCCAGGCCGATGCCAGTTGTCGTCGAGCCGAAGATGACGGTCTGGGCAAAGATGCCGGCCATCAAGTAATTGACATAGCTGGTGCCACTTACAGCAATAGCTCCGCCAAACACATAGCGGAAAAGCAAGACGAACATGACCGGTTGGATAGTCGCGAAGACCAGTTCCTCTGGAATACGTGGAATCTGGATGAGATTGCGCTTCGCCATAACAAACGCATCGGCGAAGGTCCAGTAGAGAGAGGGGCGCACCTGCGCTTTCAAAGATTCCGCTGTACGGAAACTGCTGATGTTCATCTTGTACTCCTTGCCAGAGTCCGGGTGTCCGGAGCCTCTGTGGGTTGATCTGTAGAAGTGGCGGCACGCCCCGTCAACGTCAGGAAAACATCATCCAGGGTTGGTCGCCGCAGTGCCAGATCGTCCAGGGGAATATGCGCGATATCAAGATCGCGTACGACGGTCGCAAGTATTTGTGCTCCATTCGTCACTGGCACAATGAGGTGACGATGCTCGATGTTAGCCAGGATTTCGCCCGCGCTGTAAGGCCGCACTGCTTGCATGGCATCATCCAGGCTACCTGCATGCGCCACTGTGAGTTCGAGCCGCTCACCGCCCACCTGGGCCTTCAACTCATCGGCTGTACCTCTGGCGATCACGCGCCCATGATCAACGACAGCGATCTGGTGGGCGAGTTGATCAGCTTCTTCCAGGTACTGAGTAGTGAGCAACACTGTTGTACCATCAGCAACCAGCGAACTGATAACCTCCCACATGCCGAGGCGACTGCGTGGATCGAGACCAGTCGTCGGCTCGTCCAGAAAGAGGACCGGAGGCGTCATGATCAAGCTCGCACCCAGATCGAGGCGACGGCGCATTCCTCCGGAGTAGGTCTTAACGGTACGCCTGGCAGCATCGACCAGGTCAAAGCGTTCAAGGAGTTCATTCGCCCGCCTCCGGGCCACTTTAGCAGGCAAATGGTAGAGCTGCCCGAACATTACCAGGTTCTCGTATCCAGTGAGGTTTTCATCGACCGCCGCATATTGACCAGCCAGGCCCATACGCGCACGAAGCGTATCTGCGTGTTTGACGACATCAAGCCCGACAGCCTCCGCTCGTCCAGCATCGGGACGTAAGAGCGTAGTCAGGATGCGCACAGCCGTAGTCTTGCCAGCGCCGTTGGGACCGAGGACGCCGAGGACAGTTCCCTCCTCGGCAGCCAGGTCAAGCCCTACCAGGGCCTGCGTCTTTCCGTAACTTTTTTTTAGCCCTTCGGCCAGAATGGCCGGTTTATTCGACATACTATATACTTCCTCTCCAGGCGGATACACATAAGTCCCCGTAGAGGCATGCCTTGCGTGTGCCGAGTGGCCCGAGAGGATTTCCCGGATTCAACGGTGTTGTTTCCCACCCCACTCGGCACACGCAAGGCATGCCTCTACGGGTTCTGCGGCACTCTGCTCGCCCACTCTGTATTGTTTACCAACATCAAGACCGCTCTGTTTACATCACATCGCACCCGTTTGAGAGAAGGCAGTGCGGCTTGTAGAGGGCATCGACCTCATTTCAAGAGGGTACGATGTGATGTAAATCAAAAGGTGCTGATGGAGAATCTCTCCTGGCCCCCTGGTTTGCCGGAGGTACTGCCACCAACGCGCTCCGAACGACGAGATGCAGCAGAGCATCGCCGGCGCATTCTGGAGGCCGCGCAGCATCTCTTTGCCCAGCAAGGCGTTGACGCTGTTAGTATGCATCAGATTGCAATGGCTGCAGGAGTTGGCCAGGGAACATTATATCGTCGTTATGCCCATAAGGGCGAACTCTGTATGGACCTGCTGCGCGAACGCCATGAGCGATTAATAGAAGAGATCGCAGCGCTATTTGAGGCAACCGCAACGTGTCCTGTGCTCGAACGGCTAGATGGGGTATTGGCCTGTATTGTCGCGTTTCTCGAAGAGCAGGGTGCCTTATTAGGACCCGTTGCCACGGCAGAGCGTGAGTGGCGCTGCGACGAGCAGGAATTTCCGCTTCAGCGCCCACCATTTTATCTCTGGTTGCACGAACTGTTCTCCAATTTGCTCGCCTCAGCAGTGAGACAGGGAGAACTGGCAGCGCTCGATGTTCCCTATACCGCTGATACCATCCTGGCTGCCCTTCATCCTTTAGTCTATCGTTTCCAGCGGCAAGAGCGTGGCTACTCACCGGAGCGTATCTTGCAGGGTATGCACCATATCTACATCGAGGGCATAAAGAAGTCTCTCATCCCAGCAGACATGGCGGAATGCAAATTTACCCCGTGATCCGGAAACCTGGTATACAAACTGCTCATGATATGTTTCTGAAACAGTTCGTATCCTTATCACCTCATTCCTGCCTGGCGCGCTCACGCTCTGCACGCAAGATAGTCCGTACAAATGTGCCGCCCCCCCTGGTTTTGATCCACTCTTTTAGAGTGGGATCTACACGCAACTCATAGCGATCAGTGAGATCTGCATCCTGGTCATTGTCTTCACGTTCTTCCTCTAAAGGTGCTGTATAACCAGCCAGCTCATGTGAGTACCCAAGAGCGAACGCTCCCTGTTCTCTACGATTTAACCCTCCATCAAAGGTATTCAACGGCAGCATTTTCATCAACGTCCGTACAGACTCCTCTTTTCCCGCTTCTATCAAGGTTGCCAGAGCCTTAGGAAAAATCGTTGGAGGAACTGTTGATGCCTGCTGATAAACTTGCTCTGGTAGAGTCTCCAGCGCCCCCTGCTTTGCTAGAACCACTAAAAGTCTTCCCAGAAGATAGCCTCGATTGTACTGCATGGTTCTCCCTTTCTCTTCACAAATCGTACGAATTTCCGTACATGTTTGTACGGATTATAAGATAAGAAAACAGATATGTCAAGCCGTTGGCTACAGAGCAATGAAACCCATCCTTCTTAGCAGGCGTGTATAAAACATGAGGCTAGCTAACTTCGGTGAAGGACGAAAGTAGGCAGCAATGAGCTTGAATGGCAGATAGAAGGGTGCCCTATCTGCTTTGAATATAACCTTTCGCCGTCCTGCTAGCTGAATTGATCTATTTCCCGTCAGACACAAGGAGGTACAGCACGATGCCACTACCGGTTTCCTCTCTATGGAAAAATTATTTCACAGATGGAGTATCCCCGATCGTTATCCCCTCTCGCCCCTGGAAAGAGTATGATGATGCAAAACGCCTGGAATTACTGACATACAGTCAGGTACAGGAGGTTCCAGGTGAATAGAGCCAGCAGAAACAAACAGCGTCAGATCAGCGGCATTGAAAGGGCGCTCTACAAACAACTGCAGGCAAGTTTTCAACAGAGGAATATCCTGCTAAAACATCAGCAGATGCTCAAGGCAAAACTTGATACCATCTACCAGGAATTGACGCAGGTGGCACTCACCGATGAGGTGACAGGTCTGGCAAACCGCCGGGCAGTGATGAGCACGTTGCGTGAAGTTCTTGTCCGCGCTGATCGGACGCAGGAGATATGGGCTGTACTGTTTGTGGACCTGGACCAGTTCAAACGCGTGAATGATACCTGGGGGCATCGCGTAGGCGATTGGTTGCTACAAGAGGTTGCGCATCGACTGCGCCTGGTGAGCCGTGGGCAAGATAGTGTAGGTCGTTATGGCGGTGAAGAATTTGTCATATTGGTGCCCCAGGTAAATGCACATACAGCGCTACTTATGGCCGAAGCTATCTACTCCACCCTTACCTCATCTCCCTATTTTTGGCAAACGGAAGCCGGAGTCATACCTATTTTTATTGGTGCCAGCATTGGTGTAGCGCTCTCACCCCGCCATGGAACATCCGCTGAAGCGCTGATCGAGGCTGCTGACCGTGCCATGTATAGGGCCAAAAATACCGGTGGCGGCATCTGTTTCGCAGAAAGCGAACTGAGCATCTCACAGACCTTGTTCTCCAGATGTGATCACACAAAATCATCAGTAGAGAACGCGGCGGCGCAGGTTCTGAAAGATGAGCTCACAGTCGTTATTACAAGCTATGAGCAGCAGACAGAGGTAATCCTGAATGAGACGAACTTGAGTCATGTTGAAAAATTTTTGTAACCTACAATACGACATATCGTATATGGAATGAGAGAAAGATCTCTCGTCCGGGTACCCATTGGAGAAAACGATCGATCATAGTGTTTGCGCAGCAAATAAAAGGAGACGATTAATCATGTTTGGTAGACGTTTTTCAAGGGGTTGGGAAGGCTGGACACCACCCTGGATGCAACCAGATTGGCAAGGCCCGCGCGGTCCGTGGGGCTTTGGTCCTGGTCCTCAGGGTCCCTGGGGTCCACGCGGATGGTATCAGCCTTCGCCAGAGCAGCAAGCCCTGCGCAGTACTGCGGCAGAAGTTGCTCGACTCTTCGCCATTGCCGCCCGCAGTTCAGTTGACCAGCCAGAGCGCCTGGCCCAGTTGCGTGAGTTCCTGGAGCGCTCGCGTAAAGAACTCACTGATATAATCTACAGTTCAGGTCAGGGCACAAATCCTGGCAATCCGCCAGACGTTGGGCAAGCGTAATGTTTCTGGAGTAAGAGACCCTTTGCATACATGCCAATAATCTAGCACTGTGCTAGTGCTAGATTATTGCTTTAAATTAGATTCCTTTTCCTGGTAGCACTTGCTCTTTCCTGGCACTACTCAGAGCTGCCTGAGCAGCAGCGAGACGAGCGATTGGTACACTGAAAGGCGGACAACTGACATAATCCATCCCAATATCATGAAAGAACTTGATGCTTTCGGGATCGCTGGTAAGCAGGCCAGAGACACCAAGCTCAAGGTGAGGATTTGCTCTACGGCCCTTTTCGGCTGCAAGCTGTATCAATCGGCCCACACCGTCTATGTCCAGGGTATGGAAGGGATTGGCAGGCAGGATCTGTATCCTGTTTCTCATACCAGGCACCTTCAGACCTTTCACGTATTGGAGCAGGAAGCTGTCTTCGGCATCATCCCGGCTGAAGCCAAAGGTGGTCTGTGTCAAATCATTACTGCCGAAGCTGAAGAAGTCAGCGCCGGTGGCTATTTGATCAGCAGTGAGCGCAGCGCGTGGAAGTTCGATCATGCAGCCAAATTTGTATTCGACAGTTGAGCCAACCTCAGCAGTGATTTCCTTTGCCACTGCTTCAAGCTGGCGACGGACTTCCTGCAGTTCGCTCACGTGTGTGACAAGCGGAATCAAGATCTGGGGCTGAAGTTTCTTCCCCTGTTTCGCTAATTCGGTCGCCGCTTCGAGGATGGCTCGTGTCTGCATAATGTTAATTTCTGGGAAGAGGAGACCCAGACGACAGCCACGCGTGCCAAGCATAGGGTTCGCCTCGCGCACAGCAGCAACAGCTTCGAGCATCTTACGCTTCTGAGCAAGTTCTGGTGTGTGCTCTCCCTTCGTTTCCATGCGGGTCACCGCAACCAACAACTCGTGATAGGAGGGCAGGAACTCATGCAGAGGCAGGTCGAGCAAGCGAATAACAACGGGATAGCCTTCGCCAGTTTCAGGATTCATCATGGCTTCAAAGATAGCTTTGAAGTCGCTGCGCTGGAAGGGAAGTAACCGGTCGAGTGCCTCCTGGCGTTCTTGTTTATTCTCCGCCAGAATCATTCTCTGGACTATAGGAAGACGCTCTTGCTCCAGGAACATATGCTCAGTACGGCAAACGCCTATGCCCTGTGCACCAAAGGCGACGGCTCGCCCCAGGTTGCGAGGATGATCGATACTGGCCCGAACGCCGAGTTTGCGGAACCTGTCAGCCCAACTGAGGAGTTTTTGCAGTCCCGGCTCTCTGTCGAAATCAGGGTGAACTGCCTCAATCGTACCGGCAAAGACCTCCCCCGTCAGGCCATCAATGGAAATGTCGTCTCCTTCCAGGACAACACGTGTTGAGCCGACAACCTGGAAAAACTTTTCGGCTTCGTTCACATGGATCATATGGCAGCCTACTACGCCAGGCAGACCAAGCCCGCGCGCAATCACAGCCGTCTGGTCCGTCGCACCTCCATGCACTGTCAATACTCCCCTGGCAGCGATCATACCATGAACATCATCAGAAGTTGCTTCGGGCCGCACCAGCACGACATCTACCCCTGCTTTCTCCAGTTGCTCGGCACGATTTGCATCGAAGACGGCCTTACCAGATGCTGAGCCAGGGGAAGCATCCACTCCCTTTGCCAGGAGTCGCCCTTCCTGCCTGGCGCGCTCTTTCTCAGCCTCATCGAAACGAGGGAGTAAGAGTTGTTCGATCTGAGAAGGATCGATACGCAGGACAGCCTCTTCCTCTGAGATCAGGCCTTCCTCTACCATGTCAATAGCAACATTCACTGCGACCAGGGCGGTACGATAGGCAGAATGCGTCTGAAGCATATAGAGGCGCCCTTTTTCTACTGTGAATTCCAGGCTCTGCATATCACGATTGCGCTGCTCCAGGCGCAGCGCAATCTCCTGTAGTTCCTGGAAGACTTGTGGCATATTCTTTTCCAGCGATTGGAGCGACAAGGGATTACGGGTACGCGCCATCACTTCCTCACCCTGCGCATAAGGGAGATACCTGCCATACAGTTCCTTCTTCCCTGTGTTGGGATTGCGCGTGTAGGCCACCCCGGTGCCACTATCACTGCTTAGATTTCCGAAGACCATGCTCTGTATGGTGACAGCAGTCCCGGCGGTATGAGCAATTTTGTGAAAGTTGCGGTAGTTAATGGCACCTGTATTGTTCCATGATGAGAAGACAGCCTCGATGGCCTCCTGTAGCTGCTGGTACGCGTCGTTCGGGAATGGTTTCCTCGTTCGACGTTCAGCGATTTGTTTAAAAGCTTCAGCCAGTTGCTTGAGATCAGCAACGGGAATTTCAGCCTCTGTTCTGGCCCCTGCACGCTCCTTGTACTGTTTCAAGAGACGTGCAAATTCTCCCGCTTCAACGTTGAGAATGACTTCGCTGAACATCTGGATGAAGCGGCAGTAAGTATCATAGACAAAACGTTCATCGCCGTTCAATCTGACGAGTCCCTGGACGGTCTCGTCGTTCATTCCCAGATTAAGAACTGTATCCATCACGCCCGGCATGATGAATTGCGCTCCCGAACGAACGGATACAAGAAGTGGATTGTTTTTCTTCCCAAAGTGTTTGCCCGTTTGTTCTTCCACAGTTTTCAGTGCGGCCAGTACCTGCTTCCATAGGCCCTGCGGAAACTGTTGGCTCTCTTCGTAGTAAGCAGTACATGCTGTGGTCGTAATAGTAAAGCCGGGAGGAACTGGTAGTCCGGCGTTCGTCATCTCAGCGATGCCAGCGCCCTTTACCCCTAGAAGATCATACATCCCTGCATGACCCTCATTGAATAAATAGACCCACTTCTGCGGGGACCGTTCTACAACGTCATCCAGTTGCAAACCTATATGCTGTCTAGCCATAAATAACCTCCTAAATCCTGACAAGGTTCTTTCTCTCAGCTCTGCTGACCGAAGGTAAATAGTGTAAAAGCATTCCTTGCGGGTACCCTTACAGAGCTGAGTAAAGGCCGAAAACAGTATTGAGAGACACAAGGATCTCAAAATACAAAGTCCAACAGAAGAGATTGGTGGCTACACTTCAATTGTAAGCTACAAAGGCCTTTTGTACAATAGTTATTAACCAGTTTTTTCCTATTTGCAATCGAGCAGTGAAATAAAACTATATCACCGCTCTCTTCCTGAGAGTATCGGAACTATAACAATAGAACCATCATAGCTGAGGATAGCAAGGTATGAAGACCGTTCCCTTGCTAAACAATAAATCAACATACATTTTCTTTAATAGCGGCTGGTCCATATGATAAACTTACGTGGGAAGGCATGGTGATGGGTAGCTTATCATTAAAAACAAGGCCGAAAAGCTCATATAAAAGGAGTGGCATGAAGACCGAATCAAGGGATAATCCTCCCCCTGATACATCTACTAATAAGCAAAACACGATTGGATCATTTCGTAGGGTACTGAAGAATCGCTCGTTTTTACTGCTCTGGCTGGCACAACTTCTCTCTCAGCTCGTCTTTAACGCAGCCAATTACGGTGTGATTGCCATCGTGACGGCGATCACCCACTCGACGGAGCTGGTCGGTGTCGCCATCATTTCATTTACACTCCCCGCCGTGCCGTTTAGCCCACTCGCGGGAGTTTATGTCGATTACCTGGACAAGCGACTCGTGCTCTGGGTAAGCAATGCACTACGCGCTCTGGCTACAGCTCTCATCGTAGTAGCACTGCTGTGGAACTCGCATACGGTTGTCCCGCTCTACGTTCTGGCATTTTTTATTTCATTGATCACGCAATTTTTTACGCCAGCCGAAGCATCAGCGATCCCCTTGCTTGTGAGAAAAAATGATCTGGTGCCCGCGCTCTCGCTGTTCAATATAACTCTTACTATAGCACAGGCACTCGGTTTTCTGGTCGTTGGCGGGCTTATTACGTCGCTTTTTCCACCCTTTCAACTGTCATTGGGCTTTATTAATTTGCAGGTCCAGTCGTATGATATGCTCTTCGTTTTTGTCGCTATTGTCTACATCGTCTGTACCATACTGATCCTGGCGATGCCTGCCAATGCTTTGCGCCAACAGAATGTAGAGCAGAAGTTGCCTATATCGCTGGGGAAAGAGACGTGGAGAATCATAGGGCACGATTTGAAAGAGACCTGGGACTACATCCATGGGGATCGGGATTTGATACTTGCGTTACTGCAGGTTTCGTTCGTCAGCATCTTGCTGCTGGTAATCGGCGAACTGGCGGGACCATTTGTCGTCAATGTTTTGCATCTACCCGTTAAGGATATGCCTATCATTTTCGCGCCTGCTGGCATCGGTCTGGTGCTTGGCGGACTGGTCATGCCTTACCTGACACAACGTTTAGGCAAAGGGCGCGTTATCGCTCTGGGCAGCGTTTCTACAGCTATCGGTCTGATACTTATCCCCCTCGGTCGCTTCAGCTGGTCGCGGCTCGCCCTACCCGCTACAGGAGAACTCTTTCTGATAAGTGGGATAACGTTTTTCATAGGTGTAGCACTTGATCTGATCAATATTCCCGCGCAGACGGTCATGCAAGAACACGCACCCGAGGAAGAACGAGGACGTGTGTTTTCCTTCCAGTCAACGTTCTACAATGCAGGCTCTATCCCCGTGCTGCTCTTTGCTGGCGCGATTGCTGATATAGTGGGTATCGAGACCGTCATGTTTCTGCTGGCGGCAGCCATTTTGCTCTTCCGCTGGTGGGCGGCACGCTATAGCCACAACTCATTCGCCTCATAGTCCTATTCAATATATTGATGAAACAAATCAGGTCCTGCTCTTCTCTTACTCATGTTGCCCTTTTTGAGATGGCACATGTTTGTAAGAAAGTTACATTAATGAAAAAGAATGCATCGAGCAAAGAGAGTGGTGAGCAAGCATCTCTTACGTTAGCCCCTTTCCTTCCAGATACTTCGAATAACGAGTATGCTGCATTGAAACAGATCGTGAAGAAACGTGGGCTATTGGATAAACAACCTGTCTACTATACTATCAGGATTTGCTTGCTAGCAGGTCTATTAGTCGCAGGTCTCGTCTTCCTACTGACTGTACGTATTGGCTGGTTACAACTTTTGAATGCGCTTTACCTGGCATTTGTCTTTACCCAGATCGGCTTATTGAGCCATGAAGCCGGACACCGCCAGATGTTTCACCGTTCCTGGAAACATGATCTTGTGAGCTTAGTGGGCGGAAACCTGTTTATTGGTATGAGCTATGCCTGGTGGCTTGATAAGCATAATAATCATCATAGTCATCCTAACCAATTGGATATGGACCCTGATATTGAGATTCCATTCCTCGAATTTACAGGAAAAGAGGATCTGCAGCGGGTAGGAAAGTTCAGGCAGTTTTTAATTAAGCACCAGAAATACATCTTCTTTCCCGCATTGATGACTGTTTCCGTTGGACTCCAATACAATAGTGTCATGTTTCTACTGCGCAATAGACCAAAGTATTATATACTGGAATGGGCTCTGTTTATTGCACACTTCGTGCTCTACTTTGCCCTCGTATTCTCCGTTTTAGGAATCTGGCAGGCGCTGCTCTTTATTCTCATTCACCAGGCGTTCACCGGGCTCTATCTGGGGTCCATTTTTGCACCAAACCATAAAGGTATGCCTGTGCTGGACAAAAAGAGCAAAGTCGGCTTTTTGCATCGCCAGGTGTTGACGGCACGCAACATTTACGCTGGCCCATTGACTGATTTCTGGTATGGAGGCTTGAATTATCAGATTGAGCATCACCTCTTCCCAGGCATGCCGCGCAATAAGTTAAAAGAAGCACAGAAGATTGTGAAGATCTTTTGCCAGGAGTATGACATCTCGTATCATGAGACGACTTTCTTGCAATCCTATAAAGAGATCTTGCAGTACCTGCACGAGGTTGGCGCTCCGCTGCGCAAAGCATAACCTGCATTTTTTGCACAGCGCAGGAATGACCATCGTTCTCGTTGTGTAAGAAATGAATGTAGAGGACACGATTTATACCCACAGCGTTTGCGGGCTTATAAATCGCTCCCATACACTATAAATCGCGCCCCTACACTATTTAGTACTTATGGCAAAGACATGTAACTGCCCCTGGGTGACATTCGCGGGGAGTGTCACACTCTTGATGGTCTTGCCCGCCTGCAAAGCAACATCGGTATAGAAGACATGTGGCATGTGCATCTGCATGCCATTTGGGGTGTTACGGTAGGATGTGACCGCAACAACCTGGTTTCCATTCAATGGCTCTGCTTGTCCAGCATTAAGCGTCCAATCACTAAAGGCCAGAGAGAAGGTTTGCGTCGTTCCATCTGTATAGGTAATGGTAGCATTTCCAGTCGAAGGACCGTTGGTCGAGGAACCCAGGAACGCCAGCGTCTTTGCTCCCTGAACAGGTGTGATAGGAATGTTCTGTCCCTTTGCCTGGACATTATCAGGGCTGCCCACTGCCGAACTCGGCCACATAAAGGTGACGCCGTTGAAGCTAATCGTCTTTCCTGGAGTTATACCAGCATTCTGCAATGCCTGGGTAGAGTAACTATTGCCCCAGGTATCGAAATTGGCTCCGGTCGCGTTATTATCATCGCTGATGCCACTGTTGTCGAAGGTCAGCTTGTTCGCGTTGCCATTCCCATTATTCCCATTGCCGTTGTTCCCGTTCCCATTGCCGTTTCCATTCCCGTTGTTCCCTTGCGTGTTGGGGCAGGTGAGATTAACGGTATTATTGGCAAATGTCATGGTGCAGGTCTGTCCATTGATCGTCGTCGTTCCCATACAACCCGCGATGGCTGTGCCATTGACGTTGCAGTTGGGCGGTGTGGTGGTACCTGTCCCGGTGCCTGTACCAGTTCCAGTTCCGGTGCCAGTTCCGCCACCCTTGATCTTCAGCATAGCGGCGGTCACGACGCCATTGGCATCGGTGGTCAATGTGACGGGATTCCGGATTTTGAGCAAGCCGACGCAGTTGAGCCCGCCGTCACCCAACGTCGCGTTGAGACGGTTGGCCAGGAAGGTAAAGAGCGAGTTGGCAGCGGCTGCATCAGGAGAGGCCGCTTTCGATAATGTCTGCATGTCCATTTGCAAACGTGGGAGCGCCACCTTGATCAGGTTGGTGCAGTAGACCCTCGTGCTGGCACCATTGAGTGTCGCAGCAGGCATCTGATCGACGCCGATGCGGTAGGCATTTGTTTTAGCGAGGTTGACCTTATTATTGACGAGGACCATCTCATCACCGGCGGGGATCAGTGCAATCGGAGCCTGCTGATTGGCCGCGGCCTGCAACTCGTCTGTTGCCAGGCTCGCCGTCATCGTGCCATTATTTACCAGGTCCGGGATTTGCCATGCCTGACAACCGAGTGCGGGATCAACAAAGCGTGAGAGCAGTGCATTATCACTGGGATTACCCAGGGTGGTCGCATTCTGCAATCGGGCTTTATTGGCAGCAGAGAGTTGGGCCGTCTGACCCTGTGCGTTGGCGAGGTATTGGGTCTGTACGTTATCGCTCTGGTCCATATCAACCAGTCCAAAATCGCGCGTTGTGAGGCAGGGTTGCCCATCGTTTGCCATGCCACTGGTTGGGACGGTGAGCCCCTTCGCCTGGATCGCCCCATTCACGACCTGGAAAAAGCGCGGGGCATTACAGTAGGCAAACTGTCCGAAGTCAGAACCTCTGAGGCCATTGACGCAACGACCACCAATCGTATCTCCAGCGAGATGCAGGAAGGTGCCATTGAAACCAAACCAGAGCCCAACGATAGAGCCACGAGGAAGTTGAGGCACAACTGGAGCAATGGCTGGCTTGCTTCCCACGTCGGTGACCAGCGGCTCGTACGCAGAAAGGGTGTTGGTGGCCGGGTCGAAAATAACGGCCTGCACAAATGCTGATTGGTTGGCATTGTTCTCATTGCACGCGCCCTGTGCTGGATCGGTGGCGACTAATTGGTAAGGAGTTGCCAGTCCACGCGCTGTGAGTGGGTTTGCTGGCACAATTAGAGTGCAATTCGGATTGACTGCATCGGCATGAGAACCCATACGAGCACGTACGAACAGGAATACTCCCGCTCCCATTGCAATGATCAAGGTGACAGCAATTCCAATCAAGAACAAAGGAGAAAAACGCCTGGAACGGCGCGGTGATCTGTAAGGCGCTCTGGGCACCTGTGGTGGCGTTAACGTTTGCATCCTCTTAATATCCTCTCTCTTGGAGAATCTGGTGCCATGGCCAGGTCAAAAATAGACACAACACAGCAATCTATACACCTCTATGGCATAGAGAGTAGCGACAGTATACTGATTAGCCCGGCGTTTTACACACTCAGAGACGGCACATCTCTGGGGTGGCGTGCTGATCCGACAACGCCGTGAGTCTAGCTATCATATAGAGAAGAGGCAGTCACAACAACATGTTGTGAACTGATATGAATACTTTTGAGATGTTTTGCGATACACATTTACGATTAGGATGTTACCACGAGCACAGTAAAGATTTACGCTTCTGTTTACAAATTAGTATAGAGGTACTATATGTTGGTAAAGATATACCGGCTACCTGTCCCTGCAGCTTCTTAACCATCCAACTGAGATAGGGACGCCCGGAGCGAAAAAGGGAGTGTATGTAGCGGAAGATCCGAACACCTTGACAGACGCTTCAAGATACCCTACATTTATTGACATATATAAATATATGTATCCCAGGCGCGTATTTTTTATATGTCATGTATGAATGTACGTATTATGAGGAATGCATCTGAAATGCTAAAAAAACAAACGTGTATGCACAATCTGCAACGCTTCCGCAAGAAGAGAGACGGGCAGCATGCAACTCATCTGCTGCTGACTCTATTGCTACTAAGCATTTTGGTATCACTACTTAGCGCATGTAGCAGTGATCCGAGTGGACAACAACAGGCCAACCACAACCGGGCAGACCTGGATCATGTTATACAGTATGCACAGAGCATTGGTGTGCCCGCTATCGATCTAAAACCTGTTCTCGCGCAAGAGCAAAGTCTCAATGCAACCCATGCTCCGTTCGCACTTTTCAATAATACGCCCGTTACCGATTACTATAACAATATTATGACTCGTTATAAACAACTCACGGTACAAACTCAGGGGATTATTCAGGTCGCTACCGATCAACTAGGACAACAGGCACAGAACACATTACAAAATTTGCAGCATACACTGGCGGCCAAACGATCTTCTGGTCTGCCTCTCACGACCTTAACACAGCTCTATAATCAGAATATGGCGAATATGCAGAAAGCACGCTACCCGAAAGAGTATCTGGCGATCAGTACGCAAGCTACAGATGCTATCAATACCATCGCGATCCTGCCGAATAGCCTGGAGAAGTTGCAAACGCTCAACCAGATCATCTCCCTCATGCAAGACGGCCATCAAGATGTCTCCACTTTGCATAAGTCTTATGATGATGATAGAAACGCGATTGCCACGGCGACAACTTCCCAGGTACTCCTGCAAATCAATCAGACAATTGATGCACAAAATCAGCAGGCCACATCGAAATTTCTACAGGCCATTCCGCTGTTAACAAATGCAAAAGTGGACGAACTGAATAATGCGATCCAACAGCTCAAACAGTATGGCATTGATACGAGCGGCTATCAAAAACTTCTTGACGCCGAGCGTGCGCAGATGCCGAACGTTAAAACGATGCAGGACTATCAGGCATTCGCAAAAAAGGTTGATAGCGACCTGGCAGCTATGCACGATGACCTCCTGAAAGGCCAGACAGCCGCATTGATCAAGCAATTCCATACAGAAGTTGATGCCTGGGGCAATGCACATCAGTATCATGATCGATACGATGGCCAGAATTATCCTCTCGATGGCGCATATATGACTAAGGGCATTGGTGAAGATCTGGATAGAGAACTGAACAACGCCACTACAGTCGATGACTATCAGCAAGCGTTGACCGATACACAGAACGCGCTCTTCCACCTGCAGATGTTGGAAGCAGATGCCAAAGACACAACTCCTTATACCCAGGTCCATGCCACCGATCAGAAACTGCTCGATTACTACAAATTGCAGCATTCTCAGGTCATTGTCGTCTCCTTTATTGAAGAGGCGCTACGTGTATACGACAATGGGAAGCTGGTGCGTTCCTTCCTGATAACAGCCGGGCGTCCAGAACTACCACCTGTGCCAGGATTATGGGCACCATTGTGGCGTCAGTATCATACGACGTTTACGTCACCCTATCCGCCAGGTTCACCCTACTACTACGAGCCTACGCCGATTAATTATGCTATCCTGTATCACACTGGCGGTTACTATCTGCACGACTCCTGGTGGCGCAATGACTACGGCCCGGGTACGCAGTTTTATCACATCGACTCCAGCGGCAATGTGAGTGCTGATTATGGAACCCACGGCTGCATCAATATGCCAGAAGATGAGGCCGCATGGGTCTATAACAACACCGATTACAATACACAGATCCTTATGTATTAACCAGATCCGTAGAGGCGTGCCTTGCGTGCGCCGTGCGTCCTCATGGGTCACCCCACACCTCTGAGATGGACGCACGGCGCACGCAAGGCACGCCTCTACGGGTCAATTAATTTCTCCCTGTTGTATACTACGTTAAAAAGGGCGTGCTCGCAGTCAAACAGGCGGAGGTAGCTTTGCAGTTACAGAGGAAAAGTATTCCAGATAATCATAATCAGGTATTCCTGGAACCACCACCTGGGAAACGCTATGTACGCTCCTTTCTCTTTTCACGACGGATCAATGCTCCACTCGCGTATGTACATCTGCTTCCACGCACGCTGTTGATATTCTGTCTGTCGGGATTACAGTTGCGTACCATTAATGCGCCTGACCCTGCTATTGTCGCAGCTTCTGTTTTGTGGATCGTGTCGTTTGTTTTGTTTCTACTCAGCGGTATGCATGCGCGGGTCGCACGTTTGTACTTCCTGCTGACGTTGCCAGCACTGTTAAGTCTTTTTACGACCTGGCTTGTGTTCAATCCTGTTCCCGGCAAAGCTATTCTGTTAACCCTACCTGTCTACTCAGGGCACATTCTTGTCGGAGTTACATTGTGGGAAGTAGCCTGGGTGGTAGTTATTGGCGTGTATTTTCTCTGGACACGCAAACTCTTCGCCGGGATACTCTCAGGAGCGCTCGTAGCATTCGTTCTGGCACATATTGCCTGGCAACCGTCATGGATAGTTACGCAGGTAACGTTCTTTCACCCGCTCACGGTGGTAATCAGCGATCGTAGTCTACTGGTAGCGGTTACCAAAGTAATTGGATATTCCGGAATGGTCCTTATCACCATCGCGCTTGTGGTGAGTAGTCGTGATACTGAGCTCATTGGAGCAATGCGTCAACTACACATTCCGCAGCCCATTATCTTCTTTATAAGTACCGTTTTCCGTTCACTGGACCTGGCCTTATCTGATTACAACACGATTCGCCAGGCGCAACTCGCCCGCGCGATCAATGCACGTCCACGCAGTATTTTCAAACGCCTGAGAGACACTGGCAGCATTGCGGTTCCGCTGGTGGCCGTAATGATTCGTCGTTCCAGTGAGATTGGCGACGCATTAGTAGCACGTGGCTATCGATTAGGAAAAGCGAGCACCGACTTTTATGAGACAAGCCCCTGGCGTCCTATCGATTGGATTATACTCGTCGTAAGTCTCTGCTTACTCTACCTGACCTTCGGACCATCTCTGGATGCCATACTGCACATATGGCCAGGTAGAACGGGAAACACAAACGTTCTTCTCAGCCATCTCTCAGAACGGTGGACAGCATGGCAGATGCTGTAGCGGTAAATGGTCTCTGGTGGCGTTACCCGACCTATAGCGAGAAAGCGTATCCCTGGATATTGCGTGACATCAATCTGCAGGTAGAACAGGGCGAGTGTTTTGGCATTACCGGCCCCAGTGGTGCAGGCAAAACTACCCTCTGCCGCACGCTGCTCAGTATCCTTCCTACCAATGCACACCTTACAGCCGAACAGTTACCACAGCACTTTCGCGGAACGGTCGCTGTCCTGGGCCAGCCAGTCACTGCCCAGACGGCAAGTTCAAATCAGATCGGCATGGTGATGCAAGATCCAGAGAATCAGTTTTTACGCATGAGCCTTCTCCACGAACTCGGGTTCGGTCTACAGATTCAAGGCGTGCCTCGTGCTAAAATTATCCAGAGGATATACGAGGCACTGTGCCAGGTTGGATTGGAGCATCTGTGGCATGGAGCAGCTTATATTCATCCCGCGGAACTCTCCGGTGGCCAGAAGCAGCGCGTTGCTATCGCAGCATTTTTAGCCTTGCGCCCGCGAGTTCTTATACTTGACGAACCAACAAGCGATCTTGACCCCGTTGGCAAACGTGAGGTCATCGAAACGATAGCTCGTCTGCGACACGACACGCACATGACGGTAATCCTGGTAGAGCAAGACCCGGAGATTCTCGCGGCCTTCTGTGATCGCATTGCATTACTTTATGAAGGACGGGTGGAACTGGTAGCTCCACCCGCTGAATTCTATTCCCAGCGGCAGCTATTGGAAAAATGTGGCGCTTCAGTCGGCGAACTTGTGCGCATCTCCTGGCGCACTGGCCTTACTTATAAGTCACGCCCGCCATTGACCTTTGAGGAAGCAGAAAAAGCGTTCACTCCCGCGCTTTCACAACATCTCTCCTCGCCAGAGCCACGCACGATCCCCATACACGATCCTGTTGCTCAGGCCAGGGACGTTGCGTATACCTACGAAGATGGGACCACGGCACTACATGGTGTCGATCTGACGCTCTTGCGCGGTGAAATGCTTGCGCTGCTGGGACCCAATGGCAGCGGAAAAACCACGTTCGCCAGGATACTGGCAGGCATCTATCGTCCATCGCGCGGCTCTGTCCAGGTGTTGGGACACAACGCACTTGACCGGCGCGCACGTAAGCGTCTTGCAGGCTCAGTTGGGTACGTCTTTCAAAATCCTGATCATCAACTATTCACCCGCTCGGTCAGGGCAGAAATCGACTATGGCCTCAAGAACCTCGGCATCGACCCAAAGCGCAGGAGTGAGATCGTAGCGGCAACACTCTCGGCGGTAGACCTGGCACACATCGCCGACGAGGATCCACTCTTTCTCAGCAAGGGACAACGCCAGCGCCTGGCTGTTGCCGCAGTGCTGGCAATGGGACCAGAGATTCTGATCGTAGATGAGCCAACCACAGGCCAGGATTATCGCTCGGTTACAGCCATCATGCATCTCCTGCATGAGCTTCAGAAGCAAGGCAAAACGATCATTGTGATCACACACGATATGACGCTGGTCGCCGCATATTGTCAGCGTGTCGTGGCCTTCCGCGACGGAAATCTCGCCTTTACAGGGACGCCCGCGCAGCTCTTCGAGAACGAAGAAATCCTGCAGCGAACAGGTCTCCAGCCTCCTATAGCAGCGGCTTTAGCTAACAGGATGAGGCCATGTCATCCCAACCTTCCACCCTTGCTTACCGTCGAGCAGTGGAGTGCAATACTCAGTTGAAAGCATTACGTACAGTAAGGCCGAAGCGTTCAACCACCGGTCCAAGAGTCTTGAGCAGTATAGAGCCAATAATAAGTGTCACAACCACATTTGAGAGCGACCATGTAAACCAGGCGGGCAAAAAGGCGTTGGGAGGGATAATACCACTCTGCATAAGGATAAAGTTGCCATAGAGACCGCCAATGATATTATTGGGCAGCACCGCACACAGCACGAAGAAGATAAAGCCCTTTACTGTATAGACATCCTTGCCAACCGGATTCACCCCAAAGCGTTTTGCAAGCAAGCGATACAGGATCATCGGCAGGCCCAGTTGAATGAGATCGACGGTACCGAACCAGAGCGCAACAGGTAGTGGGAGTGGAGGAGTCGCAAGCAGTCCAGCCCCAACAAAATTACCGATGTAGGCAATCACAAAAGCCCATCCACCGAACCAGAGCGCAAAAGGAATTCCAAAACCGATCGCAAGAAATACGGCAGAAACGACCGGGAAGCCTGAAGGAAGCGCGACAAGGGCCAGCCAGGAAAGGACGGTATACACAGCCGCGGCAACGGCAACCGCGACCAGTTGTCCCAGGCTCGGCGCTCCGGTAAAGCGCAAGGTATAGCTAACAAGCGTCGAGGAACTCCCACCCTCTTCTGGAGGAGCATCTGGCCTCTGTACAGTGGAAGGTGGTTCTAACTCATCCATGCAAAATAATCCTTTCTTTGAAAACACCAGAATTGCTCTTATTCTATCTCATTGCGTCGAAGCTTACCAGGATCTGGGGATTTCCCATTGACAGTCGTAGGGGTTGGCCTTGCGCCCACCCGAACTCCGAGAAGCCAGGTACGCTTTTCTGGGTTCGCGGGTGGGCGCAAGGCCAACCCCTACGAACGCTCTTGAACAGCCCTGGAGATTTCCAGGAAACGTTCTAGAAACGCCGCAAGTCCTACACTGAAAGCATCTTAGAGAAAAAAGATAGCATGTGTAAGATACCACATAGAGATTTTGTGAGAAACGATATTGAGTGTGTCACGAAACCGCGCCATACTTGATAGCAAAGAGAGGTTGTAATCTTTCGCTCTAGCTGCGTTCATATATGTGTACTTTCGCATATACCAATACAGGAGCTATAAATACACAGCACATAAGACCTGTTGGTCGCTTGCACTATCTTGCACTATTTAAGAAGAGGAAAGAAGACGATGAAGATTATCTATTCACAGGTTTGTTGGTTGCGAATCGGTCTGCTTGCAGGGATGACTGCACTGTGCCTTTTATTTGTCACAGCGGCTGTAACATCGGCCCATACAGTGAGTGCCCGGCAGGTACTGTATGTATCTGAGCAACTCGCGCCAGATCAAATTTTACGTGGTGGTGGCGGCGGTGGACACGGAGGTGGCGGACATAGCAGTAGCAGCCATAGTAGCAGTTCTCATTCTACCAGTTCGCATGATAGCAGCAGCGATTCTTCCAGCAGTAGTAGTAGTCACTATTATAGTGGTTCACACACGTATCATAGTTACAATGGTAGTTCGGGTAGTCCACTTGATTGGTCCACGTGCCTGACGTTACTTGTGATAGGAGCCATCATCTTGATTGTGGTTATGGCGGTACGGAACAGACGCAATTAGAGAAATTTAGAGTGGGAGGACCGAGATGTTCCAACAGACAAAAGAACAGTGGCTCGACGAGGGCGATAATCTCTACGGAGCCGAGCGTTACCAGGAAGCTATTGCTGCCTACGACCAGGCGCTGCGCCTTGATCCCGGCTATGCAAATGCCTACGATAGCAAGGGGAATGCATTAAGCAAGCTTGAACGCTATCAGGAGGCGCTGGCAGTCTTCGAGCAAGCCATCCGCTTTGATCCGACAAAATCACTCTACCAGTCGGATAGAGCCGATGCACTCTATGATCTGAATCGCTACCAGGAGGCACTTGCAGCGTATGAGCAAGCTCTGCGCCTCGATCCTACTGATGTACACGCGCTCAATGGGCGCGGCAACGTACTCTATGATCTGGAACGCTACCAGGAAGCTCTGGCATCTTACGAGCAGGCTATTCGCTATAATTCCACATATGTGCATGCTTATAATGGGAAAGGAAATGCGCTCTATGAACTGGGACGCCCCAGGGAGGCGCTTGAGGCGTATGAGCAGACGCTACGCCTTGATCCCGATTACGCATTTGCACATAACGGACGCGGCAATGTCCTCTACGACCTGGGACGTACTCAGGAAGCGCTAATGGCCTATGAGCAAGCCGTACGCGTCGATCCCAACTATACGTATGCCCACAATGGATGCGCCAATGCACTTTACGATTTAGGGCGCAACCAGCAAGCTCTGGCAGCTTATGAGCAGGCATTGCGACTTGATCCTGACTACGCTGACGCCTATAACGGCAAAGGCAACATCCTGTACGATATGGGAAGATATCGCGAAGCATTATCATGCTACGAGCAGGCAATCAGCCTGGCACCAGGCTATGCAAGTGCCTACAACGGCGCAGGTAACGCCCTTTACGACTTGAGGCGTTATCAGGATGCCATAGCCGCATATGAACAGGCCATCCGTCTTGATCCCAATTACGCCGATGCCTACAATGGCATGGGCAATGTCTTCTATGATCTGAGACGCTACCAGGAGGCTCTCAATGCCTACGACCAGGCCATTCGCTTGAATCCCAACGAGGATCTCTATAAAGAGAACAGAGCCAGGCTGTTTAGAAGATAAGCTTCTTTTCAGGCCCCCAATTGCAGTCGATTGGGGGCTTTCCTTTTTCAGAAGATAGATCGGTGCAGCTACGTAGGTAGATACTTGATCATCTTTGCTTTTATAGAAATCATCCACTTGTACTTTGGGGAACCGAACATTATACTTTCAATACAAGGGATACTATGTTGTATCCACCCTTGGCTGTTCTCCCAGAGGAGGGTTTACATCAATGACTGAAGAACTGAACAACATTGTTCGGCAGGGGTATAGTATCGATAAAAAAGAGCATCCTTTGCCCGAACAAGAAAATCCTCGCGTTACTTCTGAACAGGTGCTTGCCAAGCTGCAACGGTTTGCCATTCATCGATGAGATTTGCTGGCAACTGGTACGCTATCCCAACCTGTATGCCTCCATTGCTGCCACTGTCAACTTCGTTACTCGTTCACCACGCTTATTCGCCGAAAATATGGGGAAACTGCTGTTCTGGTGCGGCGAGGATAAGATCCTCTACGGAGGTGAGACACCGATCTGGCATCCGCGCTGGGCACTCGACGCTTTCTGGAACTTCGAACTACCAGAGGATCTGGTAACAGGTTATGGTTATCCTCAATTGACGACACAGGCAAAAAAGAAGATCCTTGGTGGTAATCTGGCACGCCTTATGGACATTGATGTAGAGCAGAAAATAGCGGCACTGCGCAAATAACGTAAGCGGATATCGTAGTACTCAAGCCTGGGGAATAGTTAAATGCTTTCCCCAGGCAATTAAGAGAAATATAATATTTCCTTTAGCTTGTTGGCCACTTGCCTTCCTAACCCTCTCTATTCTATGATAGATAATAATATACTGAACAGAACGCTAGAAGAGAGACAAGGAACAGATATGGCTACGACAACGGACGATCTTCAAACGACACAAGCAACGCTCCCGCCTGGTCCCAGGAAGCTGCCCTATATCGGCAACCTGCTCTCGTTACGACGGAAACCGCTAGGATATCTTCAGCAGTTGCAACGCACGTATGGCACTATGGCAACCATTTATCTGGGAAGGATGCCCGTAGTCGCGCTGTTCCGGCCCGAGCATGTACGCTTTGTTCTGGTGGAGCATCCAGGCAACTTCTCGAATAGCCAGATCCCGCAGCAGGATGAAGGTGGTGCGAATGAAGGGTTACTCACGATCGATGGTGAAAAGCATCGCCAGCAACGGCGCGCCGTCCAGCCAGCCTTTCACAAGAAGGTCGTCGAAGGCTACGCGACGATTATTGAGCAGTATACGCAAGAGGTGCTTAAAACATGGCATGTCGGTGATACCGTTGATCTATCGCGTGCAATGCAGGAGTTGACGCTGCGCATCGTCAGCAAGAGTCTTTTCAACATCGACTTATCGCATCAACTCAGTGCGCTCGGCGATGCCTTCAATTCCATGATTGGCAGTCAGACAAGCATGGCTGAAGACCTCTTGAATATACGCATTGATAATCCAATTACCGGCTATGGGAAACGACGAGCAGCTATGCGCCAGTTGGATATGTTGATCTACACATTGATAGCACAACGGCGCGACGCTGAATATGACCATAACGATGTACTTTCGATGCTTATGTCAGCGGTCAGTGGTGACCCAGAAAAGCCGCAGTTGAACGAGAAACAGATTCATGATCATATCCTGACGTTTCTTGCCGCCGGACATGAAACGACCGCCATTACAATCGTCTGGACGGTGTACCTGCTCTCGCAGTATCCGGCGATACGCGAAAAACTGCTGGACGAGATCCGCACTGTGCTCGGCGGGCACGCACCAACCGTCGAGGATGTTGGCAAGCTGACATACCTGGATTGGGTCTTGAACGAGTCGCAGCGTCTCTATCCACCAGCGTGGATGCAACTACGCTTCGTCTCCAAAGAGTTCGAACTCGACGGCGTACATTTTCCAGTCGGGACACTTGTAATGTTAAGTCAGTGGGTCATCCAGCGTCTACCCGAATTGTGGGAGGCGCCAGAGGACTTCCGACCGGAGCGCTGGGACCCGGCCACTGGGCAGCACGTGCCACCTGGAGCATACTTCCCCTTTGGAGGCGGGCCGCGCATCTGCATAGGGATGCCATTCGCCCAGTTGGAGGCAAAGATGATTCTCGCGACAATTCTCCAGCAGTATACTCCACAGCCCGTCTCAGGCTATCAGTTCGGACTGCAACCAACGATTACCCTGCGCCCAAAGAAGAACCTACGAGTCACCCTGATACCAACAAGCTCTAGCGCAGAGGCCGATGGGCAATGGAAGCGCATCGCAAGCCCGACGACTAATGGTGTGGAGCGGCAGGGTTGCCTGGGAGCACTGCTAGGTCTATTCGGGTTATTCTAACCGTTTCCCGTAGCGGCATGGCTTGCCTGTGCCGGGTGACCCAACCCGATGCGCACCCGGCACAGGCAAGCCATGCCGCTACGGGAAGAAATTTAGTGTCGTTCTGGCATCTCGGAATTGCCTGGATTGAAGTGCTTGAGAATAACCAGGGGTTCAGAAGAGCTGTGATTGGTAATGGTCACACCGCTTGTGGCAGCGTGCGCAGTCACAAAAAATTCGTCCTCGGTCATCTCGTGGAAACGAATTAAGGTTGGGGACGAGATCGCGTGATTGCCGAGGCGACCATAGCCCTGCACACAGATGACACCATAGGCTGCAACATCCTTGATTGTAACCGTGCGACCGGGATAGACCGTTACTTCTTTGGCACTAAAAAATTCGCTGCCATAGACAATCCAATTCTCATGATAGCCCTCCGCATGCATGGTCTCTACATCGTGAGCAGGGACAGAGGCCGTAAAGCGCTTCTGCTTGAACTCGGGATCAACGTTGCCTTCCCAATCCAGCATACTGACCAGGTAGTCGTAGTCGTGCCATTTATCCTCTGGCACATCCTTGATCAGCATTGAGCGGTCCATCACCTCATAATCAGCGACCAGTGATTGCCAGATAGATAACACATCGCTGGCACGCTGAGGTTCGTAAGTACAGAGTGTGCCAGGAGCATGGAGGATGCCAGGAGGCACATCCCAACCCGTACCGAGCTGCAAACGATATGCTTTTGAGAGCCCCAAAATACCATTGTCTCCTTCATCCCAACGTTTGAGGCAGTCGATCACCTGCTCTTTCGTTGTGCCGGGCTCCAGGCCAAAGAATGTGTAGGGATAGGTATTGAGCGTAAAATTGTACTGGGGTGGAAAGTAATAGGCCTCGGGCTTGCCCAGGCGTCCCACTCTGGCAGCAAATTCATCGTTCTGGTGCATATGATGGGGAAGAGGGTACATGTTATCGAAGAATTTGCTAAACATAACCAGACCCCCATAGCGCTCGAAAGCCTCTTTCCCCAGGAATTCCTGGCCCGCCAGGCCTATTGCATCGCGCAGAGTCACGCGTTGCCCATCGACAAAAATATAGCTTAATCCCTCATCATCGCGCGTCAGCGGACCATTCTCGGCCTTGATCGTTGAGGCAAACCAGCGCTCATCGATGCCACCACGCTGCGCACCAAACGCATAGAGATCCTGCGGATGAAGACGAAGCCGACGACCGGGCACGCAGAAAACGCGCGGCACCCAGGTCGGTGCCAGGCGAACAATGCCCCCTCCCTGCTCCAATGCCTGCTGTACCAGTTGTCGCGTTTGCAGATCGTTCATTAGAAATAGCCCTTTCCGTAACAAAGCATCTTGTATCCTGAGCGCAGGAATATTTACTCAGGCACATGTCATTCATCCCTGAGCAATCCAAATATAGAAATACTCCTCTGTAACAACCAGCGATTCGCTTTCGTCCCCCACTATATCATATTAATTACCGCTTCATCGCTCGTAGGGGTCGGCCTCGCGCCCACCCCATTGGCGTCAAGTAAAGGAGGGAGCCACGCGAGGTGAAATGGCTCGACGGAATAACCCCATCTCCTGTGAGCGGCTCGATAGCACAAACTCAACCATTGTTACCTTGACGCTTATGGGGTCGGCCTCGCGCCCACCCGCGGACCCAGAAATGGGCTCCTGATCCGTGAGTGGGTCCGCGGGTGGGCGCGAGGCCGACCCCTACTGGCACTTTTGAGTAGCCCTGTCTCGTTGTGGAAGAGTATTTACCCGTGAAATACAGGTATGATATACTTGTGAAGTTCTAATACCCGACACTTAATGCGCGATAGTATCAAGAGCCGTAGCCACAATGTTATATCATGAAAGAGAAGGTTGATTCAAGATAGAAAATAACAGAGTGGACCGAGCATAACACCATTTGGGAGCACATCGTTAAAGTTGCCCGTCACAATAAGACGTTTGTAGCGTTCAATAGGAGGATAGCAGTGAATCAGGCCCAGGACAATGCTAGCAGGCAAGATATTCCTCTTTCCAACGGAAAACAGGCTTTAGTAGTGAAAGTACAGCCTGGAGCGACACCTGAAGAGATTATAAAAACGATAGGGACGGACAAACCAGAAGCAGTCATTCTCATTCTGGGTGAAATCGCTATTACGGACGAAATAAAGCAAGCACAGTTGTCCCAATTATTTAGTCGAGGGCTCGCGCATGCTGCTATTCAACATAATACACTGGTTATGGAGCGGGGAGTAGACAGCAAGACGATGGAGACTTTGATAAAATCACTGTCGGACCGCGCCAACAGAACGTCCTTAGCCAGGAAAGACAACAACGACCAGGAGAGTGAGAAAGAGGGGAATGAAACTGAGCCACCAGAAGGCAATCCTCCTTACTTCGTGGCCGTGCAAAATGATAGTTCAGATATTGCAATAGAAACACTCTATGCTGTAGCCGAAAAGATAAATCCAGGTATTCCCATATTAGCAATACTTGTAGGTGGTCAAGATGCAGCAGGGGAAGAAATTGTTGGTTGCGTAAGACGAGGGTGGCCAATTCTGATAATCGAGGACAGCGGTGGTTTCGCCGAAAAACTCCAGGACGCTCAAGAGGCTAAGGAACAATATTTCAAGAAACTTTCTGAATGGAAACCAAGCAAGCCAGATGAGCCAGAACCAGCACCTACTCTTATTAAGATAAAAGACTCGGTAGTAGCCGAAGTGATCTCGAACCACAGGCTGCTCTTTTTTATAAAGGACCCTGTGGTGGCTGAAGTGCTCGTGGACGGCAACCTGCTCTTTTTCCCAATTGCTGAGACACCAGAAAAACTGATACTATCGATCAATCTCAGATTACAGGAGAACAATATTCTCAACCAGATACATACACAACGGAAGATTTATAGCGATGAAGGGAATTGGCAAGAAAAGGTATTTCGTCAGCAGCAGGCGTGGATATTGCTACTGGGAGTACTCATAACTACTCTGGCAGCCATCAAATCGGCTTTCAAAGGATTACTGGTCTTTCCAATTTCTAACACACAAGTAGATATACTGAACATTATTCTCATTGGCTTGACAGCTCTACTCGCTTTCCTTATTGCGGGCTCTAACCGCTTCAATCCTGGCAACAAGTGGGTCAAAATGCGAACCGCAGCCGAAGCCTTTAAGAGAGAAATGTTCCGCTACAGTACTCATGCTGGCATCTATAGCGATATACAGGTCTTTCTAAACAAGACAACTCGTGAAGCTACACTGGCCAGAATGCTAGAAGCTATTAGCAGGCAGTGGGTAGAAGGCAACCTTGATTATAAACTCTTTCCTATTCCAGACCGGTCAAAAAAGTCTTCACGCAAGCAGACGGGAGGAGCAGCTAAAAATACTCAGCAACAGCACTCAACAGCTAATCTTCCCCCTTATCTTCCACCTGATCGCTATATCGTTGAGCGTGTGGAACACCAGATCAACTTCTATAAAAATAGGAGTGCAAAACTGGCACGGCGCTTGACATTATGGCAATGGGCGATCCTGGCACTCGGTGCCACTTCTACATTACTGGCCGCACTACATCTCGAATTCACAATTACCATTACAACTGCTGCAGCCACTGCTCTGGCTACCTATCTTGAATATACACAGGTATCCAACACACTGAAACAGTATAACCACGCTATACTGGCTTTGACCAACATTTACAACTGGTGGGTCGCTCTGGGAGCCGATCAAGCCGATCAAGACAACATCGATAAGCTTGTAGACCACGTGGAAACTACCCTGCAAAGCGAACAGGCTGGTTGGATTCAGCAAATGCAGACAGCGTTGACAGAACTTCGCGAGCAGCAAGCCAAAAAAGGTACGGGTTCCTCTGTTACCGGACCCATTATCCCGGAACAAAAAGCTTCGTCCGCAGGCAAGGCTTCCCAAAATGGTCAGTCAACTCCATCAGACGAGACAGATACTTTGCAAGCAGATGGGCAGCAAAATACCAGTGGTACTGATGATTCGGGTAGTGGTGACACCGGGACGAAAGGTATCACAAAGCCCCTGGATACAAGCGATTGATAAGTCCTGGTCAGTCCTGACAAAAAACCGTATAATCTGATGAGAGTGCAAAATTTCTCTCTGCTACAACGCATTCTCGGGAGCACTAGATGAAGACACGCACGCGCCCATCAGAGCGCAAGATAGCGCCAGGTCCTCATAAGATGTTTTTTGGCGGTCACCTGCGTGAACTGCAACACGATCAGCTGGGTTTCTACGTACGTCTGAGAAAAGAGTACGGCGATATCGTGCGCTTCCGGGCTGTGGGTCCTGTCTTTGTGTATATGTTCTTCCATCCCGATGACATCGACCATATACTACGGCGCAACCAGCAGAACTACCAGAAAGGGAATGCGCTGG
>WNGD01000283.1_pt1 | contig 67610 bp, 58 predicted proteins | sample 5400671 | NCBI WGS metagenome assembly WNGD01 (sample SAMN13153369, study PRJNA577476) | soil metagenome | isolation source: 40 cm soil or saprolite under grassland replicate 2 | place: USA:California | collected 2016-06-15
TTGCTTTCACCTGGTTCAAAGTTTTTGATATTACTCAGTATCAGGGGAACAAGTGCAGTTGGTTTCTCGCTCCAACGAGGTCTCGTAATATCGATTTCCCCGGCACATCGCATTCCGTATTTGTCGAGATAAGCAGAGATAGCGTCTTGAGTTTCCTGTCCACCAACAAACTTAACCAGTTCATCCAAAAAGTTATCATCTTTTACATACTGTAAGTAATTGATTACTTCCGGATAAGGACGAATTACATCTGCGACATCCAATAGTGCCAGACCCATTTCCGAAGTGATATTGTTGGGTGCAGATTGAGAAAGCGTGTCTGCTACGTTTTTTTCACCTAACCACTCCTTCATTTTTTCATTGATCCATGAAGAAGCATTCATAGCAGTCATAATCACACCGAAACTTTGCCGATCAGATAAACTCTTCTTTACTTGCTGAATATTTTCCAGGATAAAATCAAATACATCTGATCCTGATTTCGTTTGGATGTTTTGTTTTAGCTCTTCTATTGATGTTTCACTACGCTTGATCAAATCAGAAACGATTGCCGGATCGTATTCGTTTAGTGTTTGAAAATCCGCAAGCGACGGACCTTGATTGCTTTTACCGGGAGTCTTTTCTTGCTTATCATCTGGTAACGACTGTATAAAATCTCCCCGTTCTATGATGGTCATCAATGCATCTTTTGGTCATCAATGCATCTTTTATGAGCGGATCGCCTTTTCCCATAACATCTAATATACTTTCTCTGCTAGCCGGTGAAGCCAGCATAGGTGTAACATCAACAAACAACCTTCCACCGGCTTTACGCATGAGTGCATTCGTGGTTAACAGGAAAAAAGACAATCCCAATGGTTTCATGGGGTCGGTCATCATTTGTCCGTGACCAACGGATACATACACGTGATTTTCCTGATCAATTGCTTCAGGGATGGGGAACAGAGTAGTAATTGGCCGACTCTGGACAATGTAAAATGTATCATCAACCAGGCACCATTCGATGTCCTGGGGGCAACCGAAATGTGCTTCGATCTTTCGGCCCATGCGCTCAAGCTGCAACATCTGCTCATCCGTCAGCGCTTGCCTGTTCTGCCGCTCAGGTTCAATCTCCTGTGCTTTCGTACCGCCATCTTTTAAGGCAGAAATAGCCAGCTTCTTGGTGGATATCTTCTTCTCGATAATCTTGCCGTTACGTACTTTATAGCTATCCGCATTTACCAGCCCGGAGACCAGGGCCTCACCAAGTCCGAAGCTGGCATCAATGGATAATACCTTCCTATGAGAAGTGACGGGATCGGCAGTAAACACAATCCCCGCCGCCTGCGGGAAGACCATCTTCTGCACAACCACAGACAGATGGACTTTCCGGTGGTCGAAGCCGTTTTGAAGGCGGTACATGACTGCCCTCTCGGTAAACAGCGATGCCCAGCACTTGCTGATATGCTTGAGGATTGCCTCTTCTCCGAGAAGGTTCAAATACGTATCCTGCTGGCCTGCAAAGGAGGCCGTCGGTAAATCCTCTGCCGTTGCGCTGGATCGTACTGCATAGGCATGTTTTTCTCCAAGCCTGGTGAGGAGGCGGGTGATCTCTTCATGCATGTCTTGAGGGATGGCTACCCCTTCGATGACCCTGCGAATCTCACCACTCAGTTCACTGATTTTCTCCCGGTCTTCCACCTTGAGAAGCGCTAACTGATCAAGTAATGCGTTCATCGACGGCGTTTCCCCAATGATGCTTTTAAAGGCTTCCGTAGAAATACAAAAGCCATCTGGTACGCGTATTCCTTCCATCTTGGAGAGTTCCCCCAGGTTCGCGCCTTTCCCCCCAACAACCATGCGTTTTGTTTGGTCAATGTCCTGAAAACCAAGCACATAGGAACTCATCTGTTTCCCTCCTCTGGCAAATCCTTCTTTGATAATGTTGATGACATCCTTCGGGCTAAAACGTTTTACCGGAGTATTGTACTCGACTGCCTGGTACAGCCCCCATGAAGCGGTGACGGCACGTCAGGCCCCCTTTCGCACACGACGAGGGTCTGGCACACGCCTGATGAGGCATGTGCTGATTTCAGCACACACAAGAGGTATCTTTGCTCAATGGAGAGCTTTCACCGCAGGTGCGAAAGATGCGCGTCGCTTCCGCCTGAGTATAGGGGAAAGAACGCCAAAAAAAATCGTCCAAAAAGGCAGTGTGCGAGTAGACAGGAGGTGATACAATAAAAGTGGGAACAAGCGGGCTCGTTTTCGAGCTTCGGAACCCATGCCGTTGCTTGCTCTCGCGGACGTGAGACAGACGACATGTCACCCTCCTCGCGCTTTGCCGTTCGGCATTATTCCAACGCGGCCCTCGTGTTTTTATTTCCACCATCCCATTCCAGTATGCAACCGACCTCATGAAAGGCACTGGCGACCAACGCCAATCAGAGAGATTTGCACACTCTCAACAGGGTACCACTTGCCCCAACCGCGTATCATCGCCAGAATCTGGCCCTTTCTTCGCCTCACAGCGACCACCGGCCCCATGGGACACATTACCCGCGCTTTTCCCGTAAATGCTTGATCGAAAATGGCTGCCTTGATCTGTTTGAGGTCTGTCGTTTGCATCGTCTGCTGTCCTTTCACTGAAGATTACCTGGGCCAAACAGGGTAGTTTGCTACTCAGTGTACGGATCGGCCTGGCCGCTGACAAGGGGATTTGCCAGCTTGATGGCTCCATCTATGTGAACCATTAGATGACGAGGCGTCTACTTTTCGCGGACCCTCCCGCCCACACCCGCCTGCGCGCTCTGGTGAGCCGTGCTTTCACTCCCCGCATGATCGAAGATCTTCGGCCGCGGGTAGAAGCGACAGCTTCAGCCCTCCTCCAGGCCGGTCAGCAGCGCGGCCGCCTTGACGTTATTAACGAATATGCATTGCCCCTCACCATCACCATTATCGCTGAAATGCTCGGTGTTCCTCCCGAGGGTCGGGCCCAGCTCACCTCCTGGGCGGGTGTACTGATCCGCGCGGTGGATTGCAAACAATCTCCAGATATCTATGCTGCCGCTGCCCAGGTCTCAACGGAAATCTTTCAGTACTTTACTGACCTGCTCGCCCGTCGCCGCCAGGCATCAGGCACTGACCTGCTCAGCCAGATGCTCATCGCCCATGATCAAAACGATCAACTGAGCGAGACTGAACTCATCGTGACCGCCACAACGCTGCTCATTGCCGGACACGAGACCACCGTGAACCTCATTGGCAACGGCACACGCGCGCTCCTCCTCTATCCCGACCAGCTCGCCTTACTGCGCCAGCGACCGGACCTCATGTCGTCAGCTATCGAAGAGTTACTGCGCTTTGAATCGTCCAGCCAGATGGCTTCGCGCTATGTCACTGAAGATATAAAGATTGGTGGCACGACTATCCAGCGCGGCCAGATTGTCAACCTGCTTCTCGGTTCTGGCAACCGCGATCCAGAAGCCTTCAGTGATCCCGACCGTCTCGATATCACCCGTAAGGAGAACCGTCATCTCGCGTTCGGCATGGGTATCCATTATTGTTTGGGTGCTCCGCTGGCCCGCCTGGAGGGCCAGGTCGCTATCGGACTATTACTCCAGCAATTTCCCGGCCTGCGACTGCTCGATCCATCGCCGCAATGGCGTGACACCATTGGCTTCCGTGGTTTGCAACGTCTCGATGTCATATGGGACGGGTAGCTGAAGGGGTGCAGGGTTCTCCCTGCCGGGGGACCCTGTCTGGGGGACAGGTAATCAGGGGTGTCCCCTGAGGTTTCCTTTTTTGCCCGCCGCCGCAGGCGGCGCGTGAGAAAGGGAACCTGAATAGTTCCCGAAAATATATGACTATAATGCAAGGTAAAGCTTGCAACAAAAGAAAGAGCCAGTAAAAGTTGTTGTACTCCCTGAGCGAACGCGCCAGGTTAGGCCTGCTCTGCTTTCTATTGCTCCTCGTACTGGGATTTCTCGCTTGTGCTGCCGTAAATACCAGGCAGGCGGCGCGAAGTTTCCAGCAGCAGTATAGCGCTATCAAAGCAGGAGATGTGCATGCTATTCGTCCCTGGATGACCATTCATATGGTCTCCCATATTTACCATGTTCCCGAAGACTACCTGTGCCGCTCCCTCAGTATGAACAATCCTGCACCACTCCGTCATGTAACGCTCAATGAGCTTGCGAAGCGTAAACGGCAGCCTGTAGATCAGGTTATTCATGGCATCCAACATGCCATTTTAGCGTATCGTAAAACACACCCTCATTTTCTAAAGCCGGTACCAACGGAGCTCACCCATTTGAAGCCTCTTTCACCCGCACCCGGAAGGACGAAATATTGAACGCTTTCTATATCAGTGCATTGCAGCAGTATGGATACCTGGCGCTCTGGTTAATCGTCTTCGTCGCTGCCGCTGGCGCTCCCATTTCCGGCTCCCTGCTTCTTTTTGCCGCGGGAGCATTGTCCGCCTTTGGTGATCTCAACATCTTCATCCTATTTCCGGTTGCTTTGAGCGCAGCCGTGATGGGAGACAATCTCGGCTACTTCATTGGTCGGCGAGTAGGAACGCCTCTACTAGCATGGCTTGAGCGACAAAAGCGCTTTCATTGGATCTCACCGCAAGCTCTGGCGCGAGGCCATATCTACTTCAAGCGTAGAACAGGATGGGCAATCTTTATTACACGCTTTCTCATTGTTGTCCTTGGTGGCCCGATTAACCTGCTTGCAGGACTGGAACAATACCCGTACCGTAACTTTCTGTTCTGGGATGTGAGCGGCCAGGTACTGGGGGCTATCATCCCCCTTGGTCTGGGTTACATCTTTGCCGCAAGCTGGGAAGAAGTGGCAGGTCTTTTTGGGGCTTTCTCAAGTCTCTTGCTCGCCTTCATGTTAGCTATTGTTTTCTCCGTCCTGTTTATACGAAAGATGTATCAGCATAGACGTGCCAGGGCCGCAAAAGTTGAAATGAACGCCATGCCCCAACTGCCAGAAGCTAAAGTCGGACTTGATACTGGCCCTTTGCCCGTTCCTGATTAAGAGACCGCTGATGAAAGCATCCAGGCCCGCCATTTTGATTCTTACCACTCACATCGGAGGTGGACATCTCAATCTCGCCCAGGCGCTGAAGGATATGCTTGAGACACACTACGAAGTAGTGATTGTGGATCCGCAGCCCAATAGCGTTGATCGTTTCTATACACCGGTGAGCCGGCATTTTTTGAAATTTTTAGATTGGCAATTTACCTTCGTTGACAATGAAACCACTTCATTATGGCTGCACCGTGCGCTTACACTTTTTAGCTGCGGGCGATTACTCAGCATTATGGAGCATATTCAGCCCCGGCTTATTATAACCACACATGCGCTGTTATCATATGCAACTGCTCGTGCCAATGAACGTCGCCGCAAACGTGTCCCGCTCGTCTTCCAGCTCACCGACCTGGAGCGGTTGCACATGCCATGGTTCACCGAGAAACGGGCCAGTGCCTACCTTGCTCCGACACACGAAATTTTTTCCCAGGCCCTAACACAGGGTATCGATAAAAGCCGCCTATACCTTACTGGGAGGCCAGTGCGGCGCCAGTTTTTAGAAGTCTCTCCCAGCATGAGGAGCGAAACGCTCTCTGCCCTCAAATTTGATCCAGCTGTATTTACCATTTTTCTTCAGGGAGGTGCGAAGGGATCTGCCCGTGTTGATCGCGTCATAGAGGTCCTGCTGCGTGCAGGCATGCCCATGCAAATTATCCTGGCGGCCGGCAATAACAAGAGTATGGCATCGCGTTACACAGGCGTTAAGCAAGTGCGGGTCTTGTCTTTTACTGAAACAATCGCTCCCTATATGGCAGCTGCTGATGTGATAGCTGGTAAAGCAGGAGCGAGCTTTATATCCGAAGCATTCATACTGGAGAAGCCATTTATCGTCACGACCTTTCTTCCAGGCCAGGAGACCCCCAACCTTCAATTTGTCGAACATCATAACCTGGGTTGGGTTTGCCCGGAAACGACCGCCCAGAAAGAACTGTTCACCAGGGTAGCAAGCGATCCAGGGATAATCGCCGAAAAGGTGAATGACATCAGGGCCTACAAAGCCTGGAATATGCAAGCGAATCAGGATATTTGTCCGATCATTGACCAGTTGCTCTCTTGAACTGAGATCCACTCCTCAAGCAAGGGGTGCCGGGGGACGCAGTCTCCTGGCCGGAGCGCGAGGTGCCCTCGCTTCCTTCCCTTTTTCTCGCTGCCGCCGCAGGCGGCACAAGAAAGGCACCTGAGGAGTTACACAACCTCGTTTTTTGTCGTGCGCCAGTCAACAGTGGGCATGATCAGATTTCTGTCGATTCGCTCGCGGTGCTTGATTGCCAGTCCAATCAACGATTCAAGCACGGACTCGTCGAGGAGATGCGGCTCGAGCCCCAGGTCAATGAGCTTTGTGTGCGCGGCATTGTAGTAGTGTCGCTCTGCCTCGACACGAGGATTGGGAAGATGCTTGACCTGTACTTCTAACCCAAAGCGCTTGCTTTCCCTGACGACCATTTCCGCCAGTTCGACGAGCGAAAATTGCTCGGTGATCTGGTTGAAAACGCGGTACTCGCCCTCTCCAGCTGGTGAAGTAATCGCCAGTTCGATACACCTGATCGTATCTCTTAAGTTGATGTATCCCCGAATCTGCTGGCCCTTGCCGTACACGGTCAATGGATACTCGACGGTGGCCTGGGCACAAAAGCGGTTCAGAGCCGTGCCATAAATCTGGTCATAGTCGAAACGCGTTGCCAGTCGAGCATCTTGCGTGGTCTCACCGGTCTCGACGCCATACACGACACCCTGGTTCAGGTCGGTGGCGCGCAGCCCCCCAGATCTTGCAACAGAACATGATGTTGTGGCTATCATAGGTTTTGCTAAGATGGTAGAATGACCCAGGCTGTTTTGGATAAGGCAGCACATCGCTCCTGCCTTTGTGGTGAATCTCGATGAATCCCTCTTCAATGTCGATATTTGGCGTGCCATATTCGCCCATCGTCCCCAGTTTCACAAGATGGCAATCGGCTGCAAATTCTTTCATCGCGTACAGCACGTTGAGCGTCCCAACGACGTTGTTTGTTTGCGTGAAAACGGCGTGCCTGCGGTCAATCATAGAATAGGGCGCGGAACGCTGTTCGGCAAAGTGTACCACGGCTTCCGGTTGAAAATCTCGGAAGACCGCGGCGAGCGCTTCATAGTCCATCGTATCGCCAATACATAGCTGCATCTGCCGTCCAGATACTTCTTTCCACGCCGCGACACGTTCATGAAGAGTATAGATGGGAATCAAACTATCGAAGCCGCGTTCAAGGTCGAAGTGCCTGCGCATTAAATTGTCGAAGATGGTGACATCATGCCCCTTGCTGGAAAGGTAGAGTGATTGGGGCCAGCCGAGGTAGCCGTCGCCACCCAGGATGAGAATACGCATAATTCCTCCCTCTTTTTTCTAAGTGCTCTGTCAATCTTGATTTGATGGGCAGAAATGTAGGGGCGACCCTTGCGGTCGCCCTGCTGGCCTGGCCCCCTACTGGGCAACCCGCGGATAGAGGCGCGCGCCGATCACTACCAGCACCATCATGACCGCAAGCAAGACGGCAAAGTCAATCAGCAATCCTCCTGTATTGATCGGCTCGTTGGCGAGCATCATGCTGCGAAGCGCATCAACCTCGTAGCACAGAGGATTACCTCGCGCGATAATCTGCAGCCAGGCAGGCATAATGACCACCGGATAAATCGCATTGCTGGCAAAGAACAACGGCATGGTCAACAACTGCCCGATACCCATGAATCGTTCACGTGTTTTCACCACGCAGGCGATAATCAACGAGAAAGTCGAGAAGGAGGCGGCGCCCAGCATAATAATAATCAGAACTCCCAGCAGTGCCAGCGGATTCCAGTTCATATGGACGCCCAGCGCCAGCGCCAGTACATAGATAATGATGGCCTGGGACAGCCCACGCACCCCTGCTGACAGAGCTTTCCCCAACACCAGAGCCGAGCGAGGTGTAGGACTCGCCAGGAACTTATGAATGATGCCCAGGTCGCGTTCCCAGATAATAGCAATTCCCGAGAAAATGGCGATGAACAGGACACTTTGCGCCAGGATGCCCGGTGCCATGAAATCCAGGTAGCTCCTGCCACCTGTAGGAATGGCACGAACGCGGCTGAATACTTCGCCAAAGATGAGCAGCCAGAGCATCGGCTGCACCGCGCGCGTCACCAGGTCCGTCGGATCATGACGAATCTTGCGCACATCCAATCCCACAATCGTCAAAGTTTTATTCAGATAGCGCTTGAATGCAGTGAAAAATGATATTCGGGGAAGAACCCTGTCTGTTTCAACATTAGCCAAGTCGTCGTGCGGCGCGGCGGGTACGTGCTGTTTCACGATAACTCCCTCCTGTTTCTAGAGTATTACCAGTATAGTGCGTAAACACGTCATCCAATGTGATTTCTGGCCCTCCAACGCTCGCCTTCAAGTCAGCCGGTGTGCCCATTGCCATGATTTTGCCCAGGTGCATAATGGCGACACGCTGGCACAGGTTATCAGCCTCTTCCATGTAGTGCGTTGTTATCAGCATGGTCATCTTTAGACGCTGGCGCAGGGATTCAAGATGTTCCCAGACGGTTTTTCGCGCGATAGGGTCCAGTCCCACCGTTGGCTCATCCAGAAAGAGGACCGGTGGACGGTGAAGCACCGCCTGGGCGGCCTCCAGGCGGCGGATCATACCTCCAGAGTAGGTGCGTACCAGCCTGTCTCCGGCCTCCTGCAGGCCCATGAACGCCAGCGCTTCGCGCACCCGTGTTTTCTGCTCGCCGCGCGGGATATCATACAATTTGGCGAAAACCAGCAGGTTCTCATAGCCCGTCAGGCTCCCGTCTGCTGATATCGCCTGCGGAACGTAGCCGATCAGTTGCCGCACTGCCATGGGTTGCCTGGCAATGTCATATCCAGCCACCAGCCCCTGTCCTGAGGTCGGCGGCAGCAGCGTGGTCAGCATCTTGATAGTAGTGCTTTTTCCCGCCCCGTTGGGACCCAGTAGACCAAAGACCTCACCCTCGCCGGCCGTAAAGTTAATGTGATCCACTGCCACCTGATCACCGAAGCGTTTCACCAGGTCACGCACTTCTATAATCTTCTGCATATCCCTCTCTTTACTAGCATCATTCCAGAAGCCCCTGGCTTGGAGCCATGGGAAGTCGTCACGTACTGCTATCCCCGGCTGCTTGCAGTATGTGCTCGAGGATGTGTTGCAACTCGTCCTGTTCATGTCTATCGAGTGGAGCAAGCAGACGAACCAGCAGTTCTCGTCGCTGCTGCTGCCATGCTGCAATGCGCTCGCGCCCGGCATTTGTGAGACTGACGCGCACCATACGCTCATCATCAAGCTGGCGCTCGCGAATCACCAGTTCGGCTTTCTCCAGGCGTTTACACGCGGTCGTCGCCGAGCTACTTGTAATGCCGAGGGCGTCTGCCAGCTCGCCGATACTTTGCGCGCCAGCACAGTGGAGCCTGCGCATCAGCCAGTACTGCTCCTGTGTGATCTCATCCCGCCGCACCGGGTGTGAAGCACGACGAATCAGGTGATACAGGTCAAGCATATGGTCAATCAGACGCTCCATCTCCATCTCCCTTGCTCCCATAAATACAGTGTCTTGATTATCAAGTATATTGACAATCAACATTTTTGTCAAGTTGGGGTCTTTATTGACAAATGGAAAAAGACAATCTACCAAACGCGGCGTGAGGGCCCCTGCGTTGACGCATGGGGTGAAACGTCGCCGCCGCAGGCGGCGCGAGAAGGATACCTGAAAGGTTACGTAGAAAGTAGCTATATTGTACGAAGAGGAGCAATGAATAGTGAAAGAGCATATTCAGGACCTTGTAATAATCGGAGGCGGTGTGATGGGGCTGTTTACTGCCTATGCGGCCACCCCCTTTACCAGCAGAATCACTATTCTCGAGAAGTCACGCATTGGCGATAAGAAAACGGCCTCCTTCGGCTATACACGATCTATTAGACTCGATGTCGGCATTTACGGCCACCCCATCTATGAAGGCAGGACGCCCGGTGTAAAGATTGGCTTTTATAATCCTCTAGGCATCAATGTCTTGAATACGCGTATCCACGATGTTGCCAGCTTTGTGGAAGAATGTATGCCCTGCTTGCAGGACGCTGAAGCGGTCGAGGTAACAGAGGTCGATCAATGTTTCTATGACCTCGTGGCTGACGATAATTTTATCCTTGGCTCTCTGCCTGGATTTCCAGATATCGCTGTTGGCGTAGGGTGGCGCGGTACCGGCTATAAGTACGCGCCATGGGTAGGCCAGGTACTCATGCAGCTGGCTCTACAGCAAGGAACGGTCTACGATATCAGCCGTTTCTCCCCGTGCAGATTTCTGACATCCACTATGTAGGCATCCGCGACGACGCGGCAGAAGATGAGTAGGGGCCGATTTATCGCGCCCCTGGGTGGTGGGGCACCCTCCCGTAGAGCAGTTCGCCAACGGTGTCGAAAATGGGTGTAGACCAGTCGGCCCGCTCCCGTACATCACCCTGATGGATTGAGAGTCAAATCTTCTTTAGAAAGCCACTACTGCGATGGACCCGGTGTGTCGAGACCGAGGAGCTTGACGGCATTCTCTTTCAGAATCAATGGTCGCACCTCGGGCTTGATCGCGATTTGTTCAAAATCTGCTAGCCACCGGTCGGGTGTAATCAATGGATAATCACTGCCAAAGAGTACCTTGTGCTTGAGAAGCGTATTCGCGTACTGTATGAGCTGGGGCGGAAAATACTTTGGAGACCAGCCGGAGAGATCAATATACACCTGTGGCTTGTGCAGGCACACCGAGAGGGCCTCGTCCTGCCAGGGAAATGAAGGGTGGGCCATGATAATTGGCATATCGGGAAAGTCGACCGCGACATCATCAAGGTACATGGGATTCGAGTACTTCAGACGCACTCCGCCTCCTCCGCGCATACCGGTGCCGATACCAGAGTGTCCCGTGTGAAACACAGCTGGCAGGCTGGCCTCCGCGATTACCTCGTAGAGAACGTACGCGCTCCGCTCATTCGGGTAGAATTCTTGCATGGAAGGATGAAATTTGAAACCCCGTACCCCGAATTGCTCGATCAGACGCCGGGCCTCGCGTGCTCCCATCTTTCCCTTTGCTGGATCAATGCTGGCGAATGGAATGAGCACATCAGGGTTCTCAGCAGCGACTTCGGCTACCTCCTCATTCGGAACGCGTACCAGCCCGGTCGTCGACTCCATGTCTACCGGGAAAATGACGCAGGCCATCTTCCTCTCCCGGTAGTATGCCGCGACCTCGTGAATGGTGGGTCGGGGTCCATCATCCTTAAAGTATTGTGCCGATGCCTCCTGCATCGCCTGCCACATCGGATCATCAGGGATCCGTCCCGACACCTCCGCGTGGGTATGCACGTCAATCGCCACTATGTTCTTTATGTCCATATTCGCATACCTCCCTTTAAGACAGGTGCATCTTCTGCCGTTCCTGCTCCTTGAGCACACGGCGCAAGACTTTCCCGGAAGGATTCCTGGGAATGGCTTCAATGAATTCCACCTCGCGCACATTCTTATAGGTGGCGAGCTTTCCATTGACCCACACCATCAGTTCATCCGCGCCCTGGTTCTCATAACCTGCTCTGAGCACTACAAAGGCTTTGGGCACTTCTCCTGCCTCCTCACTCGGCTTGGCGACGACTGCCGCGTCGGCAACGGCGGGATGCTCGAGCAGCAGCGCTTCGATCTGGGCAGGGGCAACACTGAACCCCTTGTACTTGATCATTTCTTTTTTGCGATCGGTGACCGTCACATACCCTTCTTCGTCGCGCCAGCCAATATCTCCCGTGTAGAGCCATCCATCCCGCAGCGCTTCGGCGGTTGCTTCAGGCGCCTTCCAGTAGCCTTGCATCACCTGCGGCCCCTGCACGATCAGTTCGCCCTCTTCCCCCACCCCCAGTTCAATCTGCCCGGTCTCGATGTCGACGATCTTCTGTTTCGTATCGTGAATTGGCAGGCCAATTGTCTCGACCTTGATGAGCCGCCGGTCGTAGACCGGGTTGGAGTGAGTGCCTGGCGCTGCCTCGGTCAGACCATAAGAGGTCATCACAGTTATTTGAGTACGCTCCTGGAAGCGGTATGCCAGCGCGGGGGGAACCGGAGCTGCACCACACTGGGTAAAACGCACGCTATGCAGGTCATACTCGTCCACTTGCGGCCAATCAAGCAGCATCGCCAGCACCTGCGGAACAGTGTACAGCAGTGTAATGCCCTGCTTTTGCGTCAGTTGTAAACATGTACCCGCCTCAAACCGCTCCATGAGCACCAGGCGCGCGCCCGACATCGCTGCACAGCCTATCAACATAATGCCATAGATGTGGTAGAGCGGAACGAAGACCAGCATGCGATCCTCAAAGGTGATACGAGCCGTAGCAATCGATTGACACGCGTTACACACAAGATTCTTGTGACTGAGCATGACCCCCTTGGGCAGGCCCGTCGTGCCACTGCTGTAGGGGAGCGCGAGCACATCTTCCCACCCAATTTCTATGCCTGTAGGCGGTGTCGATGGATGGCTTTGTAGCAGGTGGCTGAAGGAATGCGTGTGGGGAACCAGCTGCGCCGAGCCAACAATCACCACATGTTCCAACCTGGGAGTTGCAGGGCGTATGTCCTGCACCAGTGGCAATAACTCCTGCTGAACCACGACCGCCGCCGCTTCACTATTGCTCAACTGGTAGACTACTTCGCGCTCCTTATACGAGGGGTTCATCGGGCTGGCAATAGCGCCAATGCGCGCAATAGCGAACCAGCTTATCACATATTCAGGCCGGTTCGTCATGAACAAACTTACCGTTTGACCCTTGCGTATTCCCAGGTCGAGCAAAGCATTGGCAAAGGAGTTCACCAGCGCGTCCAGCTCCCGGTACGTCAGGCTCACATCCTTGAAGACAACAGCGACGTGTTCCGGGTAGCGCTCAGCCGTACAAGTCAGCATCTCGGCATAAGCATAAGAAGGGTACTGAAGCGATGGACGGAACAGTTCCATTTGCAGGTGCAGTCGATTGCTTGGCATGGAAGTAGATGCGTCACTCATGTTCTCTCTCCTGGTCAAGATTATCCCTGGTCCTGAAACGAATATGCACAATATATAACATATCAAACATTTCCGTTCCCGCAAACGCCACAGTAATATGACCCGGGGTACCTTGCATTTTTTTCGCTACGGCAGTAATCTTTCCTTATCATCAAAAACCTCGATCATGCGCTCGTGACGCTTGCCCATCAGGGAGCGGCTGTCTATCGCGAGGAATTTGACCTCCTGTATCGGCGAGAGGCCACCCATTCCAATCGATGGACTGGCATTGCAAAAGATTCTAGACCCGACGTTCGATCTTGACGCTTCGTATCAATTGCTTGTGCACATGTTGCATCGTTTATTCTCTCCCGATGGATGAGAGCTCTTTTTGGACGAAGAAGCGCTTCTTTATTCCATCAGGAGCATGCTTCTCCCTGTGAACTCGTGACGAAGCACAGATGATGCAAACAGAGTTTTTTACCATGTATTGCTTGCTTGAGCAATACAGCAAGTGTCACAAAAAGGATGAATCACATGAGCACTCTACCTCCTTCTTCTCCCAGAACTCGAAGAGAGTCTTTCGCCGGTGGCTTGACCGTGCGCATCGACGAGCGAGGGAGTGGTCGTCCCATTCTCGTCTTGCATGGTGGTGGCGGGTCGCAGACCGTATCTGGCTTCGCTGCGGCAGTATCAGAGCGTGCATACGTGCTCACGCCGATCCACCCCGGCTTTGGGGGTGAGCCGCGTCCAGAGTGGTTCAACAGCATTGATGATCTTGCCCTCACCTACCTCGAACTCCTTGAACGGTTTGACCTCCACGAGGTCATGGTCGTCGGATTCTCGATTGGGGGCTGGATCGCGGCTGAACTCGCGGTGCGAGACACCACACGCCTGGGTAGCATCGTCCTCGTCGATGCAGTCGGCATCCAGGTCGAGGGTCACGCTATCGCCGATGTGTTCCCCTTGACTCCTGACGAGCTGTCAGCACTCAGTTTCCACAACCCGGCCGCCTTTCGCCTCGACCCCGCCACCCTCAGTCCTGACCAGGTCGCAGCGAGGGCAGCGAACTTCCAGGCGCTTGGGGTTTACGGGCGGGAGTCGGGGATGCGCGATCCGAAGTTGCGTCGCCGACTTGGTCGCGTGGCCATTCCGGCACTCGTTGTCTGGGGCGAGAGCGATGGCGTTGTGGACCCTGACTATGGCCGTGCCTACGCCCAATCGTTGCCCAACGCTCGCTTCACACTCATCCCAGAGGCCGGTCACCTCCCGCAGATCGAGCAGCCCGGGCGCCTGCTCACACTCGTGTGGGAGTTCGCAGACAGCATCACTGCTGCGCCACCGGGCGCAGGATCGTTCGAGGAACGTTGACCCACAATGAAGCGTTGAAAAGATGTGAGTCATTGAGAGTCATTGATGCCCATCCTAGCGAAAGTCGAAGTATTCATAGTGGATGCGATAGGATGGCGCATCACGCGTTCGGAATGCTCGCTGGCTTAGGCTTGCTTGCTACAAATGATATCTCGTTGCGCAATTCGTGCGCATTTGGTACCCCGTGCTCTACTGTTTATAGAGGCAAACCCTCCAGGTTTGCCCCATACCCTCGTGTCTCACCACGAACCGGGGCGCCCAACCGCCCCCTTCATTCCAGTCCCCTGGCAGGAACACCCTCTCGTTCCTCCTCTTAGCCTGTTCCCGAAAGCAGCATCCCCTGTGAAAGACCCATCCCCCATGAAGAGTCTCAACGCCTCATATTCTGCCATCTCGAAAACCCTGACACACATAGGGAAACTCGTGCGTCAGGAACGCCAACTCCAGGCGCAAGAAAACGAGCGAAAGCTGCGTACCAGAGACCTCACATACGTCGCCGAAGCCCTCGATCTCAGACACGCCAGCCCGCGCTCCCGCCGCGTCGTCCTCACCGGCTTCAACGAATACTACCGCGTCGTCAATAAGCACTCCCAGCCTGAGCCTGACTCCAAACTCGACCCGGTCGCCCCTGGCCTGGTGCTCTCCGAGGTCGTCGAGCAGCCCGTCGCCTGGCTCTGGCAGGACTATCTCCCCCTGGGCGCCCTCACCCTGCTCGAAGGCGAACCCGGCTCCGGCAAATCCCTGCTCGCCCTGCACATCGCTGCCTGCGTCACCAGCGGCCGCCCGCTGCCTGGGGGCGCCTCCGGCCCCCAGGGCACCGTCATCCTCGTGGCGGGTCAGGACCATATTGGCTACACTATCAAACCCCGCTTCCTGGCCGCTGGAGGCGACCCTGCCCGCGTGCTCCTGCTCACCACCGTCGAACAGGTCGATAGCGACAACGTCACCATCGAGGATCGTCCCTTCTCCCTGGCCCGCGACCTGTGCTTCCCGCTCTCGCCCAGCTCGCTGAGCGCACCAGCTGCGCCATCCTGCTCGTGCGCCCCATCGCTGCAGGTCAGGCCGCTGTCGCTCAGAAACCTGGCTCGCTCGAGCTGCTGAGAGCCGTGGCCAGCAGCCTGCTCATCCTGTCGGACCCCGAGGACCACCAACAACAGCGCCTCTTGCTCGCCACCAAACATGCCCTCTGCGAGCAGCCCCCCATCCTCGGCTTCCAGCTTACCACTGCTGAGCAGGGCATCCTCGCGCTCGATTGGCTGGGGACATACACTCACCCCCTGCCCCCCTACCAGAAGAGCAAGGTGCCTCTTTCCAGCAAGAACCTGTCGCTGCTGCGTCAGGCCATCCGGGACACCCTGCACGACTGCGCCGCGCCGATGAACGCCAGGAGCCTGGCCGCCATCAGCGGCTTCAGCTACGACCACGTGCGCAAAACTCTCCAGCGCATGCTCCACGCCGGGCAACTGGTCTCTCCAGCACGTGGCCTCTATACCACCCCGGCTCACCCGTGTCTGGGCAGACCCGCCGCGCCCATCAGCACCCCTCCGCCAGAGCCCCCTGTCCCAGGTGTCGCATTTGTCCCAGGTGACCCGGGCACCCCGCCTTTACCCGCCTCTGAACATGAACCGGCCAACGACTCCCCAGAACCACCCATCCCCAACCCCGCAGTTGAGTCGCTGTATAATACTCTTAGTTCTGCACTAGTAAAAGAGAGAAAGCAAGGAGGCGATATGGAATATCGAATACCGCTGATGTCTATGGCGATGGGCATTCCGAGCAATTGATCGCACAGGTGCGCAAAGCGCGCAGCGAGCAGCTCATTATTGCCACGAAAGCAGGACGGAGGCTGAATCCCCACACAGCTCAGGGTTATACGCGCCAGAACCTGACCGCTTTTGTCGAACGTAGCCTGCGCAACCTGGAGATGGAGGCGCTCGATTTACTGCAACTGCACACTCCGCCATCTGAAGTCTACGATATGCCCGAGGTCTTTGGCATCCTCGATGATCTGGCGCAGCAGGGCAAAATCCGCTACTATGGTGTGAGCGTAGAGCGTGTGGACGAGGCGCTCAAAGCAGTCAGCTACCCGAACGTCCAGAGCGTGCAGATCATCTTCAACATGTTCCGGCTCAAGCCGTCAGAGCACTTTTTTTCTGTCGCACGTGAGCATCAAGTTGGGATTCTGGCTCGTGTACCGCTGGCAAGTGGACTATTGACTGGCAAATTCCGTCCGGATACGCACTTTGCTCCCAACGACCATCGTAGTTTTAACCGTCATGGCGAAGCCTTTGACCAGGGAGAAACATTCTCGGGGCTCGAATACGAGACGGGTTTGCAGGCCGTTGAGGAACTACGTCCCCTTGTACCGCAGGGGTCGACCATGGCACAGTTTGCACTACGCTGGATATTGATGTTTCCTGAAGTGACCAGCGCCATCCCCGGCGGCAAGAACCCCCAGCAGGTGGAGGAAAATGTGAACGCGGCAGCGCTGCCGCCGCTCAGTCCTGACACTATGATTGAAGTACTGGCAATCAACGATGCGTACATCTGGCCTCAGGTGCATCATCGCTGGTAGCAACTATCATTGCTTCGCCTGCTGTAGCGCGTCTAACCAGGCCTGGTCTCGCTTGCCAAACAATGCCTGGCGGACATCTGCCACGACCTGTTCGGGAACGCCAGGCCGCCCGCGCACCCAGAGCCTGCGTATTGTGAGAACACGGGTCATGATAACGTCAACTGCCGGCGAGAAGCCGGCGAGAGCCATACCGGCCTGGGAGGAGAGGTTGTCTGTATCTGCTCCAATCCATGCTCGCCGCAGCCCGGAACTCTGCAGCTCGCTCAGTATATGCGCTAGCAGCGCGGGGTAGAGTCGTTGTCCCCGGTAGGCCGGGAGTGTTGCACAGTCCCAGATGTAGGCGTCACCTGTTTTGAGGCGGATGCTCAGGCCTAGCTCGCCAATGCTTTCTTCGTCGAAGGTTACCCAGCCATACGCGGCAAGCTTGCCCTCGATCCTTGCGATATAGCCGTGACATCCTCTGGTGAAACGTTGCAGTATAGCCGTTGGATCGTCAAACTCCATGGTCCGGGCGAGTTCCTGGACTACCTCTGGTCCCGCGCGTGTAAAGACGGTTCGCACGCGGGGTGCGGGACCAATCGCCAGAGGTTGGTCAAGTCTCAACATCCAGAAGGTACCCAGGTGCCGCGCACCGGTCTCATCAAAGGCATCCAACATGTCAACTACGCCTCCGCCGCTTCCAGGAAAAGCGCTCTACGCCCGGACAGTTCAGCAATTGCATCTGCAACGTGGGAATCCTGGATATTATAGGCGCCGGCGGCCACACGCAGGCGATGGGCTGTAATGAGTACGTCGGCAGTCGTGCAGCCCTCGGGCGGGACGAATTTATAGCAGGCCATTTCGAGCAATTGTCCATTAGGGTCCCTGAAGTAAATCGAGTCCATGAAACCACGGTCAATATTGCCGGTGTTCCAGATGCCTCGCTCGTTCAGCCGTTGCGCAACCTGAGTGTAGGTAGCGCGCGAAACGCTGAGGGCCAGGTGGTGCAGGTTGCCAATACCTTCGGGATTGGCGCTAGGGTCATCTGCCCGTGCTGGTCGCACAAAGAAGGTGATCAATCGCCCGTCGCCTGCATCGAAGTAGAGGTGAGTCTCTCCGGGAACATCCAGATTGGGTTGGTCGATTATCAGTGGCATGCCAAGAACATTCTGGTAGAAGTCAATCGTGGTCTCGCGGTTAGAACCGACAAAGGTGATATGATGCACACCTTGAGCCTGGATTTTAGACATGGTTATACCTCTCTGTAGCGCCTACGAAAGCAACCACATGAGACAGGGCGGGAGCATTACTGTCCCCCACCCCTACTCTACGCGGATTGCCTTCCTCCCGCCGTATATAGTAGGGGCGATCCCCATAGGCGTTAACTGAACGAAGAATCGTCCAATTGTCCGTAGGGGCGAGGGAGGATGGGAGTGGTGGGGTGGGCCTTTATGGCCGCCCGTGGAGCCCATGTCCCGTCCCACCGGCGGGCGGCCATAAAGGCCCCCACCCCTACGGAATGTTGCCCGCGCTTTTCGTGTAGTATCTTTCCATAGCTTGATGCGTATCGGCGATCCCTCGTAGTCGCCCTGTGAGCTTCTATCGCTATATCCTGAAGAACATATGCCGCACCTGGTCAATCACCTTCGGATCACCACTCGTCTCGCCCCCTGGGAAACGTTGATAGGTGGTCAACACAAAGTCAGAAGCGTTTTTAAAATGGAAGAGGGCCTGCACACCATCCAGGTTGTCGGCTGGTTCATAGGTATATTGCCCATCTTTTACGCGCACGCGCCACTGACCACCCCATTCGCCATCCACTTTGACGCCAAACTCGATGTCCAGGCCTTCGGTTGATTCCTGGTCTATCGTGGATTGCATGACGATGAACATATACGGAACGAGCACGCCTGCTGTCCGCTCGTCCAGCTTCGCATCTTTCTGGCCTAATCCCCACTTCATGTCCCAGGTGTGGATACCGTAGTCCATGACTTGGAAAGCAGGATAGAAGAACGGGGGCAATGGTCCCATGTAGGGATGGGTAACAATGAAGCCACTCCACTCTTCTGGAGTCAGGGTATCAAAAATAGTGAGCATCTTGTCCGAATCGGCCTTGAGGCGAGCAATAACCTCGTCACGAGACAGGCTGCGAAAGGCCTGGGCATTCTCGTTGAGCTGCTCACCCATGACCAGCAGGCCAAGTGACTCCGCCGGTTCGCCTTTGCGGGCCATCTCCCAGCGTGACATGTAGCCCTCAGTCACGTCGATCAAGTGCCCGGCGATATCGCGTACTTCCCACTCGGTACAGCGAGTCTGGACCTTCCAGTTTTCAGGGTCGTCAATGATGTTGTAGAAATTGGCGCGCTCGGTGCGTACTACGTCGAGTACAGTATCCTTGCCGCTGTAATCCATCGGGTTGATTGCCATGTGACCTCCTTCAGTATTGTTCTGTACGTAACCTGTGGGCTCAACCGGTTTCCGGTCAGCCTGTATTTGCTACCAGCATAGAGTATACGGAAAGGGTGTCACTGGAACGTCATCGGAAATGTTAGTACTTCAGCGCAACCATAAGAACATCGAGTTCGGCGCGTGCCCCATGAACTGTCAGTGCCTTGCGGGCCTCGGCGAGAAGGGTATGGCCGTTGTGGGGAGCCGGTGCATGGAGGAGCGCAGTTTCGCCCCAGGCAGCTTTGCTGCGGGCAATTTCCACAGAGAGTCCGAGGCTCGATGCACGGTCCAGGGCTCGAGCGAAGAGGGCATTTGCAGCGGGCCAGTCGTTGCGAGTCGCTAGAAGGCGTGCGTGCAGGCGTTCGCCTTGTAGGAGTAAAAGCGTGCGACTTTGCTCCTGCGCCATCTCGAGGGCTGCGTTGAGGTGGAACTCAGCTTCAGTGTCACGCTCGCGTAACAGCAATATTTCTGCCAGCCAGAGCTGGATGCGTGTCCATAAATGGCAGTAGCCCTGTTCGCTAATGAGCGTGAGAGCCTCTTCAAGGAGAGTGGTCGCAGCTTCGAGGTCGTTCTGCCCGCGCGCAACCAGGGCCAGTCCGGCCCGGTAGCCCGCCTGCCGTTCGAGGTTGCCCAATTCTTCTGCAAGGGTAAGACCATACTGAAACGCCTCGGAAGCCGCTGCCCACTCACCCACGTACAGGTGAATTTCGCCTTGCGTGCTGTAAAGGTGTAGAAGTGCGCCGGACATTTCGTACCTTTCTGCAAGTTGCCATCCCTTTGTCAGGGCGCGCTGGGCTGCTTTCAGGTGCCCCAGCAGTAGGCTGTGATAGGCGAAGTTGTTATGGGCGAGAGCGAGGAAGTAGTGAACACTGGCACTCTCGGCTGTGTGTGCTGCTTCCGCGTAGAATTCCAGCGCGCGCTTCAACTCTCCGCGCTGCGCGGCCACGTTGCCGAGTTCAAACAGGGTCGCGCAGAGATCGCTCATATTGTCGGTAAGCCGGTGGGCAGCCACAGCTTCTCGTAAATGACCCTCGGCAGCAACGAGGTTGCTTCCTTCCATCGCCAATGCTGCGCCGAGGAGCCGGTGCCCGCGCGCAACGAGTGCCATACGCTGCGGATCTTCAGCAAGTATGTCAATGGCAAGGCCAGCTCTGGCTGCCGCTGCCGCTGCCTGGTAATCGTTGGCGACGAGCGCGAGTTCACCCAGTTCGAAGTGGGCTGCGCTCTGGGCCGCTGGGTCGGCGGTTTTATGGGCCAGTTCAAAGTGCCGGCGCCGCCAGAAAGCGGCCTGCTCAAGTTTACCAAGCGCTTGGTACACCTGGCCCAGGGCCGAGGTAAGGCGAAGCATTTCGTGCATTGAAGCCGACTGCGCGAGCAGATCATGCAGGTGGTGGAGAAAGTCTGCTGCCTCTGCGCTCGCCTTGTCTTGTGTCAACTCGTCGAGGACTTGCAGACCGTAACGTCGCGCCCGCTCGATATCTTCACCGATGACGGCATGCAGTGCAATCTGGCGCAGCGGGAAATACTGTTGTAACGCAGGGCAAGATTCAAGGATGATGGCCAGTTGGCGGTGAATCGCCTGGCGGCGCAGATGGCTAAGGTGATGGAGCAGCGCTTCTCGCAGCAAGTAGTGTGCTAAGACAAAGCTATCCCTGGCAGTCTCTCGCAACAATCCTCTCGCTACCAGGTCTTCGATTGTTGCTAAGAGTTGATCGTCCTGTACGCCGGGGAACTCGCGCAGCAGCGTGGATGGTAGTGGCTGGTTGGCAACAGCCATTACATCGAGCAAGTAGCGTGCATGCGACGGGAGGTTGGTCAAGCGCTGCAGCAGGTCGTCGCGTCCAACGAATGGCGGTGCCTGGAAAGCGCTTGTAGGCCGGTGGGACTGCGTCTTGACTTGAGGCGCCATGTTGCGCCGCTCCTCCAGGGCTGTAGAAACAAGCTCCCGAGTTTCGCGGGAAGGTGTCAGGCCGAGTTCTTGCTGCAATTCAGTCTCAAACTGCTGGTACTGGCGCAGTGCCTGCCCAATTGCTCCCGTATGCATGTATAATCCGATCAACCGTTGCTGTGCTTCCTCGAAGAGTGAGTCAAGCTGGACTATACGCTGCAAATAGGTAATTGCTTCCGCCCATGACTGTCGCCGCTCAGCCCAGGTTGCCAGGCGTTGCAGCGCACCGAGATAGGCCTGGCGTAGTGCACTCGCCTCGAACCGCGCCCATTCCTCGAACAACGGCGCGTCGCTGAGAGTAAAGTCTTGCAGTAAAGGACCCCGGTAGAGGGAGACCGCTTCGGCTATTGCATGTTCACTATCTTCTGCCAGGAGCCGGCGAAAGTGGGTAACATCACAGGCGTCGTGATCTAGCCCGAGGTAAACCAGGTCTCCATCGCCAATCAACATCTCATTGGCACCTTTGACGTGCAGCGCCTGGCGGATGTGGTAAAGGCTTGAACGCAGCGAGTGGCGCGCGTTACTCTCAGCCAACTCACTCCACAGCAGCGTGGCGAGGTGATCACGTGTATGAGATCGCCCGCTGGCCGCCAGGTAGTAGAGCAACGCCCGCGCTTTCTGATGATGCAGAACCACGGGTACGCCTGCAATCCGGGCTTCAGGTACGCCAAGCAAACGAATTGTCAGTTGGACTGCGACGTCAGCCATTAGACTACCTCAGATTCTCACTGGTGGCGAATTGTTCATACAACCGGCGAGCGAAGCGATGCCCAGGGCGTAAGGGCCAGACTATGCACATTGACAAATTAATTCGGACACTCGTAGGTGCCGATTTATCGCGCCCACCGCCGTGATGATTTTTCACCATCACAACCGATCCTGTCATCCTGAGCGCATGAGCCGAAGCCCTGAGCGTAGCGAAGGGGAAGGATCTCGTTGCCCGGCGTATCAGATCCTTCGCTGCGCTCAGGATGACATTCTCTTGCCGATCTTGGTCGTGAAAGTTCATTATCGGCCCTCGCTGGCTGTTCGCTCTCCAGATGAAAACGTTCATGTTGTGCCGCCGCAGGCGGCACAACATGAAAACCAACGCAGTAGTATTAGGCTATGCGCATGCACTCGCGCGCAAAGAGACGCATTGATTCCAATTGTGTTGCATCAACAAAGCGAATGATGATTTCTTGCACCCCGGCCTCTTGATACTCCGCCAGGCGCTGGCGAATCATCGCGGGAGTACCAATTAGTTGCGTCTCACGCAGCTCCTCCAGATTGCTGCGCTGAGTCGGTGTCAATTTCCCAATCGCCGCCCCCTCTGTTTCGGCAATCGCGCAATCATCGATGAGAATGGTTCGCCGGATACTGTTGTAATCACGACCCAACTCCTCACAATGCTGCCTGAGGATGGCGAACTTGCGCTTAATGTTCGCGATATCTCCCCCAACATTACACGCGTTCCCATATTGTGCGACCAGCCTGAGAGTCACCTTTTCCCCCTCCCCTCCAATCAATAAGGGGATATGCGGCCGCTGTACCCCTTTGGGCTGGTTGATGGCCCCTTTGACCTGGTAGTAGGACCCTTCAAAGGTCGCTTCCTCTTGCGTCCACATGGCCAGGATAATCTGGATCGCCTCGCGCAAGCGTTGCAGGCGTTCCCTGGTATCAGGATAAGTATAGCCATAGGCGCGATATTCGTGCTCGAACCAGCCCGCGCCAATGCCAAAATCGAGACGGCCATCACTGAGCACATCGACAGTACTGGCCATCTTGGCAAGCAGTGCAGGATTGCGATAACCGTTACAGGTCACCATTTGCCCAATGCGCACGCGCTGCGTATCACGAGCCAGGGCAGCCGTGCTAATCCAGCATTCAAAGGTCACCTCCTGGCTTGGCACGGGAACAGTGTGGAAATGATCGTAAAGCCAGATAGAGTGATAGCCCAGCGCTTCAGCTTCCCGAGCGACGCGAGACATCGCTTCATAAGCCTCCACCGGGTCAGCGATGCCCACCAGGTCCATACGCCAGCCCTGCGGAACAATAATGCCGTAATCCATTGTGTCACCTCCAGGTGTGGCTCGTCTTCTCATTGCTGCCATTATACAGTTGTATAACAGCCACTGGCAAGGTATTGAACCTGAGATCCACTCGTAACGGGAGTGCAGGGGGTGAAGCCTCCTGCCGGAGCGCGAGCGACCCTGCCTGGGGGCAGGTAATCCTCGCTCACCCTCTCCTTACTAGGAGTGCAGGGGGCGAAGCCGTTGAGAGTCCAAGGTGCTGCCCGATGCCATACAAGCACCCTCTCCTTACTAGGAGTGCAGGGGGCGAAGCCTCCTGCCGGAGCGCGAGGTGTCCTCGCTCACTCTCTCCTCCCCAAGCGGGCCGCAGGCCCGCCAGAAAATTTATAAGTGAATGTCAGATCTAAACATCCTGGCGAAACGCCTACATCAAACTCATTGTCATTTTTATAGTGTTTCTATTGTCTTTAATAATATAGATAATTCCCAATAAAGCTTCTTTGCAATAGTAAGACAAATGCACAGAAAATCATTCAGAACTTAGGTATTGCCCTTCTTCGCTTAGAGCGTGTCTGATGCTCAGAGGCTTCGCCCTCTCTCGCTGGGTGCTCGCGCATCTTCGCCGCGCAAAAATGGAGGGTGTGGTGTGGAACAGGCGTGAAGCGCCTGTTCCACACCACACCCTAAATCAGGCGCGAGCAAGCGAGCGTGATGGCAAGCAGACAGACTCTTACGGGTGCGACCGAACAACATTTGCAAGGTGATTATTGCAATACACGTAGAAGAAAGGAGCAAAAGGTGAGAAACGCTGCCAGCATGCTGCCTAATGAGCAATTAAGACGGGAGCGTCAACGCAGAGGATGGTCTCGGGAATACGTGGCTGAACAGATTGGCCTTGCCGATGCCAAGACTATTGGACGCTGGGAGCGCGGAGTCGCCTTTCCCAGTTCTTACTTTCTACAGAAACTTTGCACTCTCTTCGGTATGCTAGCTCAGGACCTGGGTTTATACCAGCAAAAGAGTGACAATTTTTCTGCCTCCAGGCAACTGCTGGCTGATCAAGACAACGTTTTCTCCCTTTCTACACCCCCACTTTACGATCCTGCTATCCCTCTGCCACTCACGGGCATTGGCGGTCTTGTGGGCCGGCATGAGTTGTTGGACCTGCTCAAGCGCCGCCTGTGCACTACTAATCGTCCGACTTTATTGGCTCTCGATGGCCTGCCTGGAGTTGGTAAGACTGCTCTTGCCATCGAACTGACCTTTGACTACGCTGTCCAGCGGCATTTCAGCGATGGAGTGCTCTGGGTAGAGCTGGGACCCGGGCCAGATGTGCCTGGCCTGTTGAGAAGATGGGGGATATTGCTAGGTTTGATCCCTGCCGCAATGGCGAACTTGACGAATGAAGAGGCCTGGGCAAGGGCCATTCGCACCGCAATTGGCATGCGCCGGATGCTGCTGGTAATCGACGATGCCTGGAAGAGCCAGGAGGCTCTCGCTTTCAAGATAGGTGGGCCTAACTGTGCCTATCTGCTCACAACACGTATCCCATCGATTGCTCTTCACTTTGCCAATGATGGAGCCTTTATCGTGCGGGAACTGAGTGAAGAAGATGGCTTGAGACTTTTAGCACGCTTTGTACCAGATATCGTTACTGGCGAACCGGGTGCAGCACGATCATTAGTCCAGTCCGTCGGCGAACTTCCATTGGCGTTAACCTTGATAGGCAAGTACCTGCAATCACAGACCTATGATGGTCAACCTCGTCACCTACGAGCAGCGCTGGAGCACTTGCGCTATACGGAGCAACGGCTACAGCTAACGACTCCGCAGTCGCCATTGGAGCGCCATGCAGGCTTGCCAGCGGGCACACCTCTATCATTAGAAGCTGTCATAGGGATAAGCAATTGGCAATTAGACGGAGCGACACAACATGCCCTCGCCATGTTATCAGCTCTTCCCGCGAAACCGCACAGTTTTTCGGAAGAGGCAGCATTAGCAGTGAGCGGCGCTCCTATAGAAGTACTTGACACTTTGCTAAATGCTGGATTGCTGGAAAGTACGGGACCGGGCCGCTACATGCTTCACCGCACCATTGCCGACTACGCGAGCACTCAACACAGCCATGCTGATGCTGATGCGCGCATGGTCGAGTATTTTATCAGCTACGTGGAAACACACCAGGCAGACTACGAGGCACTCGAACAGGAAACAAGCAATGTGCTGGCTGCTCTCCAGGTAGCCTTCGAGCAAGAAATGCACGCTGCCCAGGTACGCGGGGCCATTGCCTTCTCGCCTTTCCTCCGCGCTCGGGGATTGTACGAACTGGCAGAAATCCACCTGAAGCGTGCCGAACAGGTTGCTCGCTCCCTGGGAGATACCACTAACCTGGCAAGAATGTTGTATTATTTGGAAGAGATAGCATAGGCCCAATTTCTGTAAGCTGTCAGATTTTTTTCTTTCTAATTGTCATAGAGGTTGACAGAACCTGTCAATAGGGAGTAAGCCGATGTCTTCCTGGACACGGGATATCTCTTCATCTGGATCGGTTGATTGCTCTGAAGAGTCTAACCTTGTGGTGCGAGCGCAAGGTGGAGACCAGGTGGCCTTCGAAGTACTCTATGAGCGCTATAATGACCGGATATGTCGCTACTTAATCCGCATGGTAGGCAATGATGGGGTTGGATGTGAACTGACGCAGGAGACCTTTTTGAAAGCATGGGAAGCCTTGCCAGGTCTTCGTGCTCCAGCACGCTTTGTTAGCTGGCTCTACCGTATTGCCACGAACTGCGCATATAACTACCAGCACCGTGCGAAGAATCTTCATCTGGTCCCATGGGATGCCTATACAGACGGCATGGAGAAACTGAGCATCGCAGGGCCAGAGGAACAGGTGGAAGAAACAGTGCTGCTGAAGCTCGCCCTTGCTCGCGTCTCGCCAACATACCGTCCGTGCCTTATCTTATATGTTGTAGAAGAACTCCCGCAGCGAAAGATTGCTGACCTGTTAAAAATAAAGGAATCGTGTGTGAGCAAATACGTAAGCCGGGGAAAAGAAGAACTTCGCCAGATCTATCATCGACTCACGAGTGAACAGACGACTATAGGAGGGAGGTAAAATCAATGAGTAACCCACCTCCCTGCGTAGCCTGGGCAGAAAAACTTGCTCTCAGACAAGAAGACCTCTCACCTGCTGATCGCGCAGCACTCGATGCACATGTGAAAACCTGTCCCTCCTGTCGGGCAGCTCAGGCTGACTATCATTTCCTTGATGCTCGCATACAAGCGTTACCTACTTCCGCTATGAAGCCTCTACCTCGTCTTTCTACTGCATTTCCTTTGAGAGATAAAGGAGAGGGAAATAGGGTGGATGTGGGCGGTCGCATGGAGTCCGCTCGTCGATCTAACAGCACCAGGCAACAGGCAGTGCGGAGAGGTCCTTTTTCCTCCTTTCTCAAGGAAGTACTCCCAGGCGCCATGGTTGCATGTCTGGTGCTGGCCCTGGTATTGTTCTTCGGAACACGCTATATCGACACCACGGTTGCACGTCCATTGGGAACAACGTTCTTCGTTTACGGGGGGCATAACGAATTTGTGAATGCCGTGGCCTGGTCGCCCGATGGCCGCTACCTCGCCTCCGGCAGCTGGGATCATACCGTGCAGGTCTGGGACGTCAACACGAGAGCCCTCCTCTTTTCCTACGAGCATAGCGATATCGTGGATGCTCTGGCCTGGTCGCCCGATGGCCGCTACCTCGCCTCCGGCGGCTGGGACAATACCGTACAGGTCTGGGATGTCAACACCAGAACCCACTACCGTACCTATACAGGGCACAAAGATATCGTCTCTGCGCTGGCCTGGTCGCCCAATAGCCGCTACATCGCCTCGGGTAGTTGGGATCATAGCGTGCAGGTGTGGGATGTACAGACGGGAATCCTCTCCTTCGCTTACTCGTATAATGAGACTGTGTATACAGTGGCCTGGTCGCCCGATGGCCACTACATCGCTGTTGGTGGGAGTGACAGGTGGATAGATGTGTTGAATGCAAAGAAGGGGAACCTCTTCCTCACATACTATGGACACGACAGTGTGGTCAATACACTGGCCTGGTCGCCTGACAGCCGCTACATCGCCTCTGGGGATAGAGATCACATCGTGCAGGTATGGAATGCAAACACGGGAAGGCTCCTCTTCACCTACAAAGGGCATACCAATGAAGTCTGGGCGCTGGCCTGGTCGCCCGATGGCCGCTACCTCGCCTCCGGCAGCTGGGATCATACCGTGCAGGTCTGGCAGGCAAGAACAGGCTCCCTTCTTATCACCTTCCGTGGACATAGCGATAACGTGGATGCCCTGGCCTGGTCGCCTGATGGTCGCCTGATTGCCTCTGGCAGTTGGGATAACACCGTGCAGGTCTGGCAGGCGACCTGATCAAGCTGACTTGGTGTTGAAGAAGTATGCCTCGGCCCTCTCCAGGTTTATAGCGCTATTGATCAATGCGATGTGCGTAAGGGCTTGCGGGTAGTTCCCTAATGAAACGTTACTGCCCGGCTTGATTTCCTCGGAGAACAGGCCAGGAGGACCGGCACAGGTCAGTACGCGCTCGAACAAAGACTTCGCCTCCGCTAAACGCCCTTGCAGTGCCAGGTTCTCGATAAGCCAGAACGTACTGGCTGTAAAGGTGCCTTCCGACCCGGCTAATCCATCATCGGAGCGATAGCGATAAACGAAACCCTGGTCGTCCGTCAGTTGCTCAATGCTGCGCTCAACTGTTGCATGCATGCGAGGATCGTTCGGGGAAATAAAGCCAACGAGCGGCAACAACAGATTTGATGCATCTAATGCTGTGTCGTCATAGATCTGCGTGAAGGCCTGAAGCGTGTCATTGTATCCATGCGACAGGATGTCGGCATGAATCTGCTCGCGCACCAGGTACCAGCGCGGCATGTCCGCCTCTAGATGAAATACTTCAGCAGCCCGAATAGCACGATCAAGTGCGACCCAGCACATGACTTTGGAGTACACGAAGTGACATTTCCCGCCGCGTACTTCCCAGATACCGTTGTCCATTTCCTCCCAATGAGCGCATATATACTCTACGAATGTACATATCAGCATCCAGAGGGGACCATCGGGCGTTTCGCCATAGGTTTCGGCGCAGCCCTGGCGCCAGTAGAGGTGTATGCAGTCCAGCACTTCACCAAAAACGTCGAATTGCTTCTGTCTTGCTGCGTCGTTACCAATACGTACCGGCGATGAATCGCAATAACCACTGAGGTGCACCAGTTCATGCTCGCTCAGGTCACGCTCACCGCGAATACCGTACATAATCTGGAGGTCCTCGCCATTGGCGTAAGAGAGACGGAGCAGCCAGCGGATGAACGCGCGGGTCTCTTCGGTGAAACCAAGCATGTTGAGTGCATAGACAGTAAAGGCGGCATCTCGCAGCCAGATGAAGCGATAATCCCAGTTGCGCACGCCACCCGGTTCTTCTGGCAGGGAAGTGGTTGGAGCAGCAACAATAGCGCCGGTGGGAGCGTACGTCAACATTTTGAGTGTGAGCGCACTGCGCTGCACCCAATCAATGTATGGACCATGATAATTGCAGCCTGCCACCCATTTGCGCCAGCAGTGCAGGGTGTGAGCCAGCTCCCAATCAAAGTTGCGTTGCGGCAGTTCAGCCTCTACCAGCCTGCGAGCAGCTCGTACGTTGCGCCCTACGCCCAGGGCAAACAGGATACGCTCGCCTTCACGCAGGGTGATCTGCGCTATAACAGAAGGATGCAGGTCCCTTTCATCCTGCTTGACATCCAGGGAGAACGACGAGACGCGATATGCGCCCACAATTGCCAGGCCAACGTGTTGATTATCGCTTGAGATAACGGCGCCTCTATCATCTGTAGCAATAAAAACCTCGCTGGGAGAGGCCGCGTAGTTTGGAGTGACTTTGAGTATCATTGCGATTGGAAGTTCACCATCAGTACATTCCACGCTCCGTACCAGGCAATGACAGGAACCATCATCATGTATCCAGGTATTATTGTTCATTTCCCGGTACGACCAGGCGTTCAGCGTCTCTACCGGCATAAAATCGGTCAGCACAATTTTGCCTGTACTGCTGGCAAAAGTGGTTTGAAGCACATTACTACTGCGCAGATAGTGTTGTGATCCAGCAATAGTAGTATCTGTAGGTGCGATCTGGAAGTATCCACCCCGCTTTGCATCCAGTAAACGACAAAAGATAGCGGGACTATCGAAATCAGGTAGGCAGCCCCAATCTATCGCGCCATCAGGCGCGATAAGTACGGCGGAATGACAATCTCCTATCATCCCATAAGAGTTGATCGGCAGATATGTACGTACATTTCCATCAATCATCTACAGAACCTCTATATATTGCTATAAAAGAGAGCCCGGCACAGCATAGACGGTGTTTTCGTGCCAGGCGCGAGCGAATCGACTTAGCCCCCGCGCCGAGAAATCCCTCGGAATCACACCGTAGAGATGAGAGGCGCGCCTAGCGTCTAGGACCGCAGGGTACTTCGCTTGACATCTTCTGTTCCATCTCGTATGCTTGTGCTAGCACTGTGACCAGTCAAGAGTGTTTGGGTTCCGAAATCTCGCGGTTCGACGGGTAAAAACACTCCCGTGTTGCCTCACCTGTGCTGCCAGGGCCGGAAGGGCCCTACAGGGTTGCACCTGTCAAAGCCACCGAATGCCGCGCAACGGCTGCTGAAGCCCAGAGCCTTCAGCTAAGGGGTACTTCACTACCAGTATATTGGGATGGAGGGGGCTCGTAGAACGTCTTTTGGGGGGCTATCAGAAGGCTCTTCAACAAAAATCACCTTGAGTTCACCCTCCAATCCCCAATCATGCTCATGATTTTGAAAAGCCCCACGCTAGCCCCCCAAAAGACGTTCCGCCAGAGGCTGCATTCCTGCTATACTATAAGTTATGATCAGACCTCTTTTGAGAAGTATTTGCACACATCCGCCGGTCATCTTCAGTCTCATCATTCTCTTTAGAGGGTTGATCCTCTTTCTCACCAGTGTGTGGTAAAATAATTGCGGCAGCTTTTTCGCGGAACACCGGGAAAGTGGATAGTTTGCCCACTATGCTAAGCATTTGGGAGGACCTCAAACACTTTCCGCTTTAAGTTCGTCGGAGTAGTAAATAGCAACTGTGCTTTCCTCAACTAGTAGTCAGTCCAGAGAGATTTTTGAGGCGGACATGTAGTAGGTATCCTGCCTGGGGGCAGGTATCCCGATGTATCGTGGGACCGCCCCTTGCGGCCCCAGGCTCTACCGCAACATTCAAGATGGACTAACCACTAGCACAGTTAGTTACTATTTGCTATTGTGCGCATTACGCGCAAGGAGAGCTCATTATGCCAACATTCGATCGTCGTAACCGCCGGGATCTGGATCAACTCGTCGAAGAGTACATCACCACCAACAACATTAACAGGCGCCAGTTTTTGCAGCGTGCCACTGCGGCTGGCCTGAGCATCAGCGGGGCATCAGCCCTGCTGGCAGCCTGTGGCGGCAGCCCTACCCCCAGCGGCGGGCCGACCAAAGTCACCTCCATTGACGCGCTGGGCGTGTGGAGCGGCTCAGAACTGGATAACTTCAATGCCATCAACACCGCATTCACCCAGAAGACCAACATCAAGGTCAACGTCGAGACATCGCGCGACCTGCCTACCATCCTGAGCACGCGCGTCAGGGGGAACAACCCGCCCGACGTCAGCGGTGTGCCCACCGTAGCTGCGTTCCACAAGTATGCTTCTCAGGGGAAACTGCTGCAGCTGGACAAGTTCTTCGACATGAGCTATATCCAGCAGAACTACGCCAAGACCTGGATTGATCTGGCCTCGGACAACGGCCACCTGTTCGCCGTGACCCCGACGGCCAACACCAAGGGCACCATCTGGTATAACCCGAAGCAGTTCACGGCCAATGGCTATACCGTTCCTAAGACCTGGAATGACTTGATCGCCCTGTCGGATAAGATTGCCAGCAGTGGCAAATACCCCTGGTCGATGGGCGTGAATAGTGGCGCCGCCAGCGGCTGGCCCTCTTGCGACTGGATAGACCAGATCTATCTCAACCTCAATGGCCCCGACATGTCTGCCAAGTGGGTCGCCCACCAGATCCCCTGGACGGACCCCAGCATCAAAAATGCCTTCCAGATGTTCGGCCAGATCGTCACCGGCAAGCACTACATCAATGGCGCGCCGCAGTCCATCCTGGCCACCAACTTCCAGCCTGCCTCCTTCCTGCCATATGAAGCTCCACCAAAGGCCTACATGTACTACCTGGGTGACTTCACGGCGGGCTTCATCAAGACGCAGTTCCCATCGATCGCGCCGGGCACGGATTTCAACTTCTTCCCCTTCCCCACGATCAACTCGCAGTTCGCCGGCGCGGTCACCGGCGGCGCGGATATGTTAATGGCGTTTAAAGATAACGATGGCACACGCCAGTACATGCAATTTCTGGCAACAGCTGAAGCGCAGGAGATCTGGGTGAAACGTGGTGGCAAGACCTCTGTGAACAAAGCGGTGCCCCTGAGCGTCTATCCCGACGATGTGGCGCGCAATTCCGCCATGCAGTTGTCCCAGGCGACCTTCTTTAGCTTGAGTCAAGATGACCTGATGCCCGTCGCCATGGAATCTGCCTACTGGAAAGCTTCGCTGGACTTCATCTCAGACCCGACGAAACTGGATAGCATCCTCAGTACCCTTGAGAGCACTGCTATGCAGGTATACACGTCCTGAACCATCCGGCGGAATCTTAGATATGGGGAGACTGCCCCTTTGACGACCTAGTCTCCCCATATCTGGCACTTACTGGCATGTTACCCCTGATGTGTGAAGGGTAGAAATGTAGGGGCGACCACATAGGCGTTCACTTAATGTTCAGGGCGACCGTCTCGGTCGCCCCTCCCAACCTATCATGTCATCCTGAGCGCATGAGCCGAAGCCCTGAGCGTAGCGAAGGGGAAGGATCTCTGTGCCCAGCGAGTCAGACCCTTCGCTGCTCGGAGGCTGCTGACCAGGTCTCACCCATCACTTCAAGGGTAACAGAACAATTACAGGCAAACACGTTCCCTGGAACATTCATCAGGAAGGCATGGAAAGCAGGTCCGTAATGGTATAATTGATACGATATGTGCGGCGCCTTCCAGATGAGGGGGGTTGTTCCCCCGGTATTCTGAGTACGCTGTGGTACCTGTACTTCGCTTATTTTGACAAGGAGGTAATCTATGGCAACGGCAGTGAGTGAACGCGTTGTTGCTACTGCCCCCCCCAGTAGAAAGGGGCGAGGCATCTCCTGGTGGGCCCTGGCGTGGATTGCGCCTGCAGTAATACTAATGCTGCTCTTTTTCATCTACCCTTTCATCCAGACCATCATTTGGAGCTTTCAAAATGCCGATTCGACGGCGTCCGTAGGGCTGAGAAATTATGTGAGAGTCTTCACGCAGCCGGGTTTGCTCGAGGTGCTGAGGAATAATGCGCTCTGGTTGGTCCTGGCGACGGTGCTGACAGTAGGCCTGGGCCTGATTGTTGCCGTACTGGTTGACAGGGTGAAGATCGAGAGTGTCATCAAGTCCACCCTCTTTATCCCCATGGCGATCTCATTTGTCGGCGCTAGCATCATCTGGCGCTTCGTCTACGACTATGCACCGGCCGGCCAGACCCAGATCGGCCTGCTCAACGCGATCCTGGGGCTTTTCGGAGTGCCGCCCCAGTCATGGCTTACGAATCCAGCCTTTGATAACTTCGCGTTGATCGCGATCTATGTCTGGATGTGGACAGGCTTTAGCATGGTGATTATCTCGGCAGCCCTCAAAGGCATTCCCGACGATGTTATCGAGGCGGCTAGAATCGATGGCGCCAGCCGCTGGAACATGTTCTGGCAGGTCACCATTCCGCTGATCAGCCCGACCCTTGGCGTCGTCACCATCACCATGCTCATCAACATTCTCAAAATCTTTGATGTCGTCTATGTCGAGACGGGTGGTAATTATCACACAAGCGTGATTGCCATGGAGTTTTACAACCAGTTGTTCAATTTCAGTAACTATGGCCTGGCAAGCGCGCTGGCCATACTCCTGACCATATTGGTTTTGCCGGTGATGATTATCAATGTTCGCAGGATGCGCAGAGAGGAGGCAGGACGATGAGTGCCACACAGCAGAGTGCGGTGCAAGCGCCGCAGGTGAAACGTACTGCTGAAGGACAGCAGCGGACGAGCAGCTACATACTGCGCTCGTTCAATAACGGTCTGATCACTGCCCTGGTGGTAGCGATCGCTCTGCTCTGGTCGGTGCCGACCTTTGGCCTCTTTATTAGCTCGTTTCGCCCACCGCAACTGCTCGCTACTACCGGCTGGTGGACGGGGCTTTTCCCGCCCTGGCAATTTACCATTCAGAACTACGAGCAGGTCATCAATGCTCAGGGCATGGGCCAGGCTTTTCTCAACAGCCTGATCATCGCTATACCGGGGACGATCCTGCCTGTACTGTTTGGCGCGTTCGCAGCCTTTGCCTTCTCCTGGATGAAGTTCCCTTTGCGCAATACTCTCTTTTTCGCCATCGTGGCGCTGCTGGTGGTCCCGGGACAAATTGCGCTGGCGCCTATCTACGCCCTGTTAACACAGCTCGGCTTGACAGGCACGTACGTTGCAATCTGGCTTGCTCACACTGGCTTTGGCCTGCCCTTCGCGGTCTTCCTGCTGCGCAACTTTTTCGCCGCGCTCCCCCGCGATCTGATGGAATCGGCCTATGTCGACGGCGCCTCCAATTTCCGCGTGTTCTGGACCATCATCCTGCCCCTGTCGGTACCGGCCCTGGCGTCACTGACTATCTTCCAGTTTATGTGGGTCTGGAACGACCTGCTGAACGCCTTGATCTTCCTGGGTGGCAGCCCCCAGGTCGCACCGATGACATTGGTAGTGGCTAACCTGGTCGGCGCCTATGGCGAAAACTACCAGGTACTGACCGCGGCTTCTTTCCTCACCATGGCCCTGCCGCTGCTGGTGTTCTTCTCCATGCAGCGCTACTTCGTACGCGGTATACTGGCCGGCTCGGTCAAAGGTTGAGGTCAGCGACCACCCTGGTGAAACCCGGGGGCATGCTTCCGGTAGAAGGATGTCCCGATGCTGACCAGCCCCCCTGGTTGCTCTTGATGGGAGAGCGGCCAGGGGGGCTGGTCGGTTGATAGGGGCGAAAAGCACGTACCAATGCGAGCAATGCCGTATTACCTGCAACTAATTCATACACTCAGGAACGGGTGGCGTGAAACTCCGGTAGATTACTTAATGCCACTCTGGTGTAGAAACGACGAACGTCAGACAGTAGAAGCCACTATCATTCCCACCCGAGGTCTCTAGTCCGGCTGCGGCGAATCAGGTCAGCAGCGAAGCAACGGAGCCGCAGACATGCCGGACAATGGCGTGCCCCGCATCCAAAGAAGGCTGTCCGTGCGTATAGACGGAGATGATGTAGGTCTCCTGCCCCACCATTACAATACCCGAAGTATTCATGGCCCACAAACCGTCAGGGCCAGGCAGCCACCCATCTTTCATCGCCACGGTGGCCCCTGCAGGCGCGGTATCTCCTGCTCCAACCCGCTGATCTAACTCGATATGCTCCATCAGATAAAGTGCCAGGTCGCGGTCATGACCCGTCAGGATTTTCCCCTCGTGCAGCAGCGTCAGCAAATTCACCATGGCCAGGGGGGTGACCAGGCTATAGCCCCAGGCATTAGGGTTCGGATCCAGCCCGGTGATCCCAATCCTCTGTAAGTAACTCGCGACACCCGCTGCGCTGCCAATTCTACGATAGTAGAGTTCCGAAGCTGAATCGTTATTGGAGTTCTCAATCATGGTCGTCAGCAGATTCATCTCATCATTATCCGGTTCGCGGCCTTCTCGCTCGGTCATGTCGAGGAAGGTCAACATAATCGGCACTTTCATCGAACTCCCCATAATGAACTGGGCAGTGTCATGATAGGTATAATAGCGCTGGCGGGTCACATCATAGACCACAGCATCCACATTGTCTTCGATGCTGTCCAGATAGGCTGCCAGTGTTGGCGAGAGCACGTCAAACGAGGCCCAGCCGGCCAAGTTGCCAGGCGACCTGAAAGTAATGGCCGAGGCCGCCACCCATCCAGCTCCCGTCTGCTTGGCAGCCGTCCATCGGACGTGATACCAGAGCCGCCCTGCCTTCCAGGATGCCTCCCCAAGCAGGGTCAGCGGGAACTGCTGGCCCACATGAGCCGCCGCTTGACCCGTCCCCGGCCTTTCCAGCAGCGTCGTGTTTCCCTGCGCCCAGGTGCCCTGGTGGGGACTCAGCGCCACCTTGGGGGGACCAGCCGTGCGCAGGTAGGCGGTGCCGCTGTCGAGCCGTTGGATCTGCGGCTGGCCTGTGGCATCCAGGCTATCCTGGTCCAGCAGCACGCCATCACGCCAGAAGGCCTGTACCAGCAAGTGGTGAACGCTGCCCGCCTCCCGGACAGTGAAGATAAGTGCTTCGGTGAGCGGAGCGCCAAAATCGGTCTTCCAGCCCTCGGGTGAAACATCAGCTCGGTTGATATAGTGCCAGACCACCGCTGGGATCAGGTGGCCGGCGGGCTTTCCGGCATGGGTTCCTCCCGGGATGAAGATCCCCTGGCTGCTGCTAGAGGACGCAGAGGGAGTGTGACCGGCTGCAGGAGCAGGCAGCAGCAGGGCGGGGTCGGTGGCTTTGCGCAGCTTGACATAGGTGAAGGTGCTGCCAACACTGCCAATAGGAGCCTGGCTGCCTACCGTCAGCAGTGCCTGGAGCAAAGCAAGGCGCTTGATCCCGCTGCGGGGGTCTCTTATGCCAGTATCAACCAAATCAACCAGAGGAGCATCAGCAGTATGTCCCTGTTGAGTGGCTGGCAAGAGCAGCGCACCCCAGGCAAAGAACTGAATCCAGCCCTGCTGGGTAGGGAATGCGACGGTCAGGGGGCCTCCTAGACTGCTAGCCCCACTGTGACTACTGTAGTACCGCGCAAAAAGCGGGGAAACGCTGGGCGCCTGGGAGCTCCCAGGCACGGGGAAGTCAAAGCGTGGCGCTGTGACAGTGCTATCATCGACCCAGCGAGTAGCCCCATTGGTTGCCACTGTCGTACTCTCAGTCGGTGTTGCTGGCGAGCCTTGCAGCCCCCTGCTAAGCGCATAGCCAGAGTACAAGAGCGCGGTGCTCCCCATGATCACTAGGAGGATCATGAACATGTTCCTCGAAACAAAGAGGGATGATCGCCCCTTCATCCCTACCCGGCGTCCTGCCTCCATTTGCTCCTGCATCTTATCGCTCCTTATTGATTGAAATACTAAAAATGTTTGTCATAATGCCCGCTCCAGGCGCGTCGTTTTCATCTCGTATCGCTCGAGCATCAAGTATATCAAAAGCTCTGCGTAATGTATACGCTGATCAGGTTAAGATTTGGTTGAGAATCAGCGTAGAATTCTTCCATACCAGGAGCATGATGCGAAATTAGATAGCCTCCTCGATAAAGAGCATGAATAAGATGTGACCAGGTTACTCGAAACTTGCATTTGACAAAATACCTTTGCTCCAGTACAATTATCTTAAATTTAAGATAATTAGCGGGGGACTGGAGTTTGTAGCGTTATGTCAGACACATCTCAAAGAGATCCTGCATTGGACCTGTTCGTCGTGCTATCTCGCGCGTATACCTGGGTCAATGCCCATGCTATACGCGATATCCGTTGTCATGGTCTCAATCCAACGGAATTTGGCATCCTCGAGGCGTTATATCATAAAGGGCCTCTTCCGCTCCAGCAGATCGGGGAGAAAGTCTTAATCTCCAGCGGCAATATCACCTATGCCATTGACAAGCTCGAGCAAAAGCAGTTGCTGGTACGCAAACCCTCTGTCCACGACCGGCGTGTTATTTTTGCAGAACTCACACCCCAGGGCCAGGAATTGCTGGCAACTCTCTTTCCTCAGCATGCCGAGATAATCCGAGCAGCAGTGAGCAGCCTCTCTCCAGAAGAACAGCTACAGGCCATTCAACTCCTCAGAAAGCTAGGCCTGGCAGCTCAGGACAAGTATTATCGCAACCCGTAGTTATGAAAATTCCTGCCCTTGACGTTATCTCAAATTTAAGATATACTAATTTAAGTTATTGATAGTTGTCAAACCACCGTTTGTTCTCAATAAACAGGAGGAGTAGAAAGATGCAACTAGGTGGCATCCATCATGTGACCGCTGTGACTGGTAATGCGTCCCGCAACGTCGCGTTCTATACGCAAGTGCTGGGCATGCGCTTGACGAAGAAGACCGTGAATCAGGACGATGTCTCTGCCTATCACCTCTTCTATGGAGATGAACTAGGGAGGCCAGGCACCGACCTGACCTTTTTTGAATGGCCAGATATCGGTCACCACCAGCCGGGCGCCGGCACAATCTCAACGATCTCGCTGGGGGTGACCGGCCAGGATGCCCTCAACTGGTGGGTCAAACGTTTTGACGATTTGCATGTTGCTCATGATGGTGTACAAACTCGCGGTACAGATGGTCTGCCAGTACTGCCCTTCCGCGATCCCGAAGGACAGCGTCTCGAACTGGTAGATGATAGCGGGAGGCTGGAGAGTACACCTTGGCGCAGGAGTTCGGTACTCGTCGAGATGGCTATTCATGGCTTTTATGCGGTTCGGCTTACGCTGCGGAAACTTGACCACTCAGCACGCTTTCTTACAGAGGTGCTTGGCTTCCGGCGTAGCAGTACCTATCAAACACCGCAGCAAACATCCGTGACCGTCTTTGAAGTAGGCCATGGCGGACCCGGGGCACAGGTGCATGTAGAGATTCGGCCGGAGTTGCCTCTCCACCGCTTTGTTGGTATAGGTGGCGTCCACCACGTGGCATTCCGCACTCCCAACGCGGAGGAACACCAACAGTGGAGGAATCGCATTGCTCAGGTCAATCCTACGGTGACTCCTGTAATTGAGAGGTTCTACTTCCGCTCGATCTACTTTCGTGAGCCCGGCGGGGTGCTGTTCGAAATTGCCACCGATGGGCCAGGTTTCGCAGTAGACGAGGACGTTGCAACGCTGGGTGAGCGGCTCTCACTGCCACCATTCCTGGAGCCGCAGCGCCAGGTCATCGAGTCCCATTTGAAGCCAATCATGCCAATTGATCTGACCACTCGTGTATAGTACCTGAGAATGAGAATGCCTCCCCTTGAATGGGGGAGGCATCGACGTTAAAATCACCTGATACTTTCTTCTTTTATATCATTCCTATATTCTTTCAGCAGCTTGCGTACCTTAGGGTCTATTACCAGCATACAATAGGGCTGATAACGATTTCTGTCATAATAATCTTTATGATAGTTTCCAGCTGGATAGAAGTTGGTGAAGGAAGCAATTTCAGTAACAATAGGCTTGTTATAGGCCCCCGATTTTTCAACTGCTACTTTCGACGCAAGGGCAATGCGCCGTTGCTCATCATTATGATAGAAAATTGCGGAGCGATACTGGGTTCCGATATCGTTTCCCTGGCGGTTCAATGTTGTAGGGTCATGCACATGCCAAAAAATCTCCAGCAGTTTCTCGTAGGAAATAATAGATGGGTCGTACGTGATCTGAATTGCTTCCGCGGCTCCAGTTCTCCCTGAGCAAACTTCTTCATACGATGGGTTCTCTACCTGAGATGCCGCATACCCTGAGACAACTGCAGTTACTCCCTTGAGTCTCTTGTAAATGGCCTCTGTACACCAGAAGCATCCCCCGGCAAGTGTAGCGGTATCAAACTGAGACATGTATCACCTCGCTCATAATTTATCCTGTTCAACCTGGTAAATGTACCACGAAATACTGCTGCTTGTCATCCTACCTGCCAGACCTGTACCGTCTTATCCCAGGAGCCAGAGGCGATACGCTTGCTATCGGGTGACCAGGCTGCCGTTCGCACGCTTCGGGAATGACCCGTATAGCTGTAGAAGAGATTACCGTTCATGGCATCCCAGACCTGCACCGTCTTATCATCACCAGCCGAGGCAATATACTTGCCATCGGGTGACCATGCCACGGCATAGACAAAATCGCTATGGCCGTAATAAATATAGAGGTGATCGCCATTAGCGGCATCCCACACCTGCACCGTTTTATTGTCGCACGCCGAGGCAATGCGCCTGCCGTCAGGTGACCACGCCACCGACCAGATTGACGTGGAATACGGTTGAAAAGTATAGAGATGAATGCCGTATGCCGCATCCCAGACCTGCACCGTGCCATCGGCGCTGGCCGAAGCAATGTGCTTGCCGTCGGGAGACCATGCCACAGCGTAGACAGGAGCTGCATGGCCGCGAAACGTATAGACATGGCCACCATCCGAGGCATTCCAGACCTGCACCGTTTTATCGCCCCCCGCCGAGGCGATGCGCCTGCCATCGGGCGACCACGCCACCGACCACACCCAATCTGTATGACCGGTATAGGTGTAAAAGTGATCGCCGAACATTGGATCCCAGATTTGCACCGTTTTATCGTAGCTCGCTGAAGCGATACGCTCCACAGGCAGGGCCGCTGTCCCCCGTATAGGGTCCCATGCCACGGCATAGACAGAAGCCGCATGGCCATTATAGCGGTTCAGGTGATCGCCATCTAGCGCATCCCAAACTTGTGCCGTCTCGTCGCCGCTGGCCGAGGCGATGCGCTTGCCGTCGGGCGACCACGCCACCGACCACACCCAATTGGTATGACCGCGATACGTGAAGAGGGTTGTTCCTACTCTGTTGGCTGGACCGTGAGGAGTGGCAGCATTTCGTGCTCCTTGAGTGTATCTCAGCAAAGCGATCCCACCGCCTACTGCGCTCACCAGGCCCACCCCAGCCAGTCCTTGCAAGAGCCTTCGCCGGGCTATGCCCCGGCGTGGTAATTGGGATGACTGTGTGCTTGCGAGCGACTGATCCAGTACTGAGGTCTCTACTGGCGGAAGGGCTGGTTCATATGGCGCCAGTCCAGAGGTGGATGGCAGGTCCGGTGCCGTAAAGAGAATCGTCGAGAATACTTCCTGGTCCAATTGGAGAGCTGCGTCCGGCGAAGGTGGCTGCTCTGGCGATACTGCTGCACCGTGGGTGGCGAAAGGAGATACCTGTCCTTGCTGGCATGCCTGCTCAAAGGCAATAGCAAATTCCTGTACACTGGCAAAGCGCTGTGTCGGGTCCTTGTCCAGGGCCTTCATGACCACTTCCTCGATCTCATCTGGGAGCGCTGGTACTATCTTACGTAACGACGGCGGAGGTGCCAGTGTGTGCTTCACAGCTACCTCAGTAAACGTCCCCTGAAACGGCCGCGTCCCGCTCAACCATTCGTAGACCACGATGCCAAGGGAGTACTGGTCACTGTTGGGGCGTGCCTGAGCCTGAATCTGTTCGGGAGCCATATAAGCAATGGTACCTGCCAGGTCTTGTAAGCCTTGCGTACTGAAATAGCGCGAACTTTTGGCTACCAGTGCGATGCCAAAATCACTGAGCAACACTTCGTAGCGGCGGCCTAGCAGCATATTCTCCGGTTTGATGTCCCGGTGGATCACTTTTTGCTCGTGGGCATACTGCAAAGCGTCGGCAAGCTGAGTGACATAGCTAGCCACGGTCGAGATTGGAAGTAGAGCTCCTTTGGGATACCGCTTTCGTAGCGTACCGTGTGGCGCATAATCCATCACAAGAAACGGGGTGGTTTCCGTCACACCATAGTCAAAAACGCGCACAATGTGAGGATGTATCAGGCGAGCAATAGTACGCGCCTCGGTGTGGAACTGCTCCATGTCCTCACTGTCCAGTTGCGTATACAGGACCTTGATGGCAGCCAGAGTATCCAGGTGGATATGCTCGCCCAGGTAGACCTCGGCGAAGCCGCCTTGCCCTAACAAGCGAACCAGGCGATAGTTGCCGAGCCGTTGTCCAACGCGATCTGCCACGACTCCCTCCTCTAGCTTACAGGTCGGTTCTCAGTTTGGGAAGATGACCCTTCTCATTGTAGAAAACTATAGGAAGCTCGTCAAGCTTCCGTTTCATCTTCACATTTCTCGTCGGAAAGAGCTGGTACGCTATCAAACTCTTGCAGCCACAGTATGGAAACAAACGATCTCTTGTATGAAATTACCCTTCATTGCGCTCTAGGCCACATGGCGCTCAACGTGATGTTTTCTGCTGAAATCTACTCGACCAGTCGGAAATATGGGAGCGTAGGACCCTCCGCGATGGACTCGAAGGAGACATGCACCGGCGCTCCGATTGCGATGCGTTCGCGGGGAGAGCCAATGATGCGCGTCAGCATGCGAACACCCTCCTCTAGCTCAACGATAGCAATTACGAAGGGAACTTCCCTGGCAAATGGTCCAAACGCCTGGTGCGCGACTGTATACGAATAGATCGTCCCCTTGCCCGACGCTGCGACCCACGAAAGCCTATCCGAGAAGCAGTGCGGGCAAATCGAACGTGGATAAAACACATAGCGGGTGCAGGTAACGCAGCGCTGGATACGCAGCTCACCGCGCGCAATACCCTCCCAGTACACCTGCGAGTCACCGTCTGGTGTAGTTTGTGGGATCTGTTCTGGCATGGAGCGTCAGTCCTTTCCGAGAATGACAGTTGCCGCAGACGAGAGAACGCCGCCTGTTCCGTGTGCGAGGGCGAGTCTTGCCCCCTGTACCTGTCGCTGGCCGCATTCACCGCGCAATTGGCGCGTTGCCTCGATCAGCAGAAAAATCCCGTACATTCCTGGATGACAGTATGAAAGTCCTCCACCATTGGTATTCAAAGGGAACGAACCGCCTGGTGCAGTGTGCTGCCCGCTGACGAACGCGCCTCCCTCTCCGCGCCCACAGAAGCCGAGGGCCTCCAACGTGAGAATGACCGTAATAGTGAACGAATCGTAGATCTCTACAACGTCCATCTCCGCGGGAGTGAGACCAGCCATTACAAACGCTGCGCGACCCGACGCGATAGCGGCCTGGTGCACCGCCAGATCGGGCATGTTCGCGATTGTATTGTGGGTATGTGCTTCACCATGGCCCAGTATCCACACCGGCGCTTTGCGTGCGCGCCCGGCACGAGCAGCGGAGGCAACGACAACCGCGCCGCCACCATCGGTGACCAGACAGCAATCCAGCAGGTGCAGCGGCTCGGCGATCCAGCGGGAATTCAGTACGTCCTCAATAGTGAGAGGATCACGCATCATCGCTTTCTCGTTGAACACGGCCCACTTGCGCGTGGCAACCGCGACCTCCGCCAGTTGTTCGCTCGTCGTGCCAAACTCATGCATGTGACGCGTTGCCGCGAGTGCATACGCGCCCACGGGCGCCGGCAGGCCAAAGGGACCCTCATACTGCTCGGTGAGCCTGAAAGCAGAGCCACCATGGCCTCTGGAGCGATCAGAACGCTGGGTGCTGCCATAGGTGATGAGCGCGATATCGAAGAGCCCGGCTTCGATGGCAGCGACGGCATGCCCAATGTGCGCCTCGAAAGAGGAGCCGCCAATATTTGTGGTATCAGTATACTTTGGTCTGATACCCAGGTATTCTGCCAGCATCAGATTCGGCGACCAGGCCCAGTTTCCGGCGCAGAAAAGCGCGTCCACTTCCTCAAAACGCAATCCGGCATCTTCAAGTGCTGCCCTGGCAGCCTGAGCCTGGAGTTGCAGTACAGTCTTGCCGGGAGTACGACCAAGATCGGACTCGGCAACTCCGACAATCGCGGCCTGGGAAGACGAAGCCATTAGCGCTCCTCCCCGCTCTTGACGTAACTACGTTCATCAATCAGTTGAAAATAAGTGTAGTTCTCTGAGCGAAAAAAATCAAGCTAGCTTCAGGCTAAAAACTTTGCCCTTGCTGGTACTATTACTAGTGCAAGATCAAGAGCCCTATCAGGGAAAGGGATGCAGGACAAGCCCCTGCCGGAGCGCGAGGTGCTGTCCCCCAGGGACTGGTCCCTGCCTGGAGGCAGGGAATCCTCGCACCTTCTTCTCTTTTCCCACAAAGCTTCGGTGAGAATTCACTAGCAAAGAGTTGACACAGAGCAACCAAGGAGATTGAAAAGTGATCAAGGAACTCACGCGGTGCCTGCAGTTGCTAGGAGTATGTACACTCCTGCTTGTAGGATGTAACGTCCCATCATCTCAGGGAAGCAACTCTCCGGTACGCACCACTCCCATAACACTGCCACCTGGTACAACAAGTACGGCCTCACCTGTGAGTAGTATCGACTGGACCACGTATCACCGTAACAACGCTCGTACTGGCTTAGTCGAAAATGCACCTGATCCGCATCAACTCACGCGCGCCTGGAGCATGCAACTGGATGGAGCGGTCTATGCCGAACCGCTGGTCATCGGAAGGCGTGTAATTGTAGCGACGGAGGGAGACTCTCTCTATGCTCTCGATGCACACACGGGGAAGGTGCAGTGGCATACCAATGTTGGCAGCCCTGTTCCGCTGTCAACGCTGCCTTGCGGCAACATTGATCCGCTGGGCATTACCGGCACACCTGTCTATGATCCCACAACGGGGCTGGTCTTCGCCGTCGCCGAGATAGAGGGACCCGCGCATATCCTGGTGGGCGTTGCTGTCGATACGGGGAAGGTGCGGGTACGCCGCTCCGTCGATATTTCTGCTATGGAACCCCGAGTACACCAGCAGCGAGCTGCTCTGGCATTGTCGCACAATATGGTCTACATTGCCTATGGCGGTCTCCTTGGGGATTGTGGAAACTACCATGGAACGGTGATTGCCTCACGGACGGATGGGAGTGGACCATTGCTATCTTATCAGGTACCAACGCCCCGCGAGGGAGGCATCTGGGCAGCATCGGGTCCCGCCGTGGATGACGCAGGTCACATCTACGTCGCGGTGGGCAATGGAGAAACGACCCGGGGAGATTGGGATCATAGCGATTCGGTATTGCGCCTATCACCGGCGTTGCACCTGGAAGACGGCTTTGCGCCCCCCCAATGGCAGCAGGATAATGCCTCAGATGCCGATCTAGGATCGATGGGACCTATCCTCTTGCCGGGAGGATTGATCTTTGCCGATGGCAAGTCCGGCCTGGGCTATCTGCTCCACGCTGATGCGCTGGGTGGTGTAGGTGGCCAGGCCCAGGTAAAGCCCATCTGCTCCGCCTTTGGCGGGGCTGCTGCGCTTGGCTCGCAGTTGTTCGTGCCCTGTGCCGATGGCCTGCGACAGGTCGTGGTCGGACCTGGAACGAACCTGAGCCTGGGCTGGCGAGCACCGGCACCAATCACCGGTTCGCCCATCGTTGGAGGTAGCACGGTTTACAGCTTAAATCCAGCGGGCACACTTTACGCGCTCAATGCCGCCAGTGGAACCGTGCGTGCGACGCTCTCTGTCGGTACTACATCGCGCTTCGCGACCCCAACGCTCTCAGGAAATCAGGTGTTCGTGGGCACCCTCACAGGCGTAGTTGCAGCCACCATAGCCTGATCGGCTTTGTCCTTTTTTCTTTCATTGTGTGCCGCCGCAGGCGGCACACAATGAAAACTAACGAAGTGGTACTAGGCGCGCTCGGTGCCGATCAACCGGGCCAGCGCCAGGGCGATCAGGATGATGAGACCGGTGGCAGCGTCGATCCAGAACGTCTGGATCTGCGAAAGGATCAGGATGTTTTGGACCAGGGCCAGCAAGATGACGCCGGTGAGAGCGCCAACCATGCGCCCGCGGCCGCCTTCGAGGGAAATCCCTCCAATGACGGCAGCCGCAAAAACTGAGAAGATGAGGTTGTTGCCCTGGCCGGCGGTGACTGCCACCACCTGCCCCGCCGTCATCAGGCCGGCGAGCGCGGCCAGGAGGCTGGCGACGATGAAAACGCCGATGCGGACCCGGTCCACGTGGATGCCCGCAGCCCGTGCCGCTTCCGTATTGCCGCCGATGGCATAGATGGCGCGTCCGACCCGGTGATACCTCAGGAAGAGCGCCGAGAGCAAGAAGATCGCACCGGTGACCCAAATGGAGACGGGCACGCCAAGAAGGTACTGCGAACCTAAATAGATGTACGCGTCGGGCAGGTGGTAGATGGTGCGCCCACTCACGATTCCCACCTGAATGCCGGTCAGGAGGATCAGCACGGCCAGCGTGAAGATGAAGGCATTGAAGCCCAGCTTGATCACCATGAAGCCGTTAAAGGCTCCGACGGCAAGTCCGACCAGCAGGACGATCGCGATCCCGAGAAATGGGTTCCAATCGGTGCCCAGGCCCTGGCCTTCCTTCGAGACAATCAGCCAGGCTCCCACCATTGGCGCCAGGCCGTACGTCGCTTGAAGGGACAGATCAAACTTGCCGGTCAGCAGGATCAGGGTCTCGGCCACCACAACGGCGCCTAACGCAGCGGATTCTTGCGCGACGTTGATGAAGTTAGCCGCGGTTAGGAAGGCCGGATTCACAAAGGCGCCGATGACCAGCAGGAGGACGATCACCGGAAGCAGGGCGAGTTCCCGGATCCAGTTGGCCATAATGTGCCGGCCATTGCGCCGCAGCGTCCCGGCGATCGTCTGCTCCGGCCGGTCGACCGGACGCTCTACTGCCGATTTACTCATCACGATTCCTCCTTACTCATTCCGATTCCCCACGCGGAGGTCGGCTCGAGGCCCTCGACTGCAGCTATCAGCTCATGACGGTCCCAGGGCGGCTGACGGTACTCCTTGACCAGTCTACCCTTGACCATGACGAGCAGCCGCGTGCAGATGCGCAGATCCTCCAGGTCGTCGGAGACCAGCAGCACCGCCGTGCCCCCATCGCGCGCCGCGCCGATCACGTTGAGGAGCGACTCCTTGGCGGCCACGTCAACGCCGACCGTCGGCGTAACCGCAACCAGCACTGCCGGTTGCCGGGCGAGCGCTCGCCCGGCAACGACCTTCTGCTGGTTCCCCCCACTCAGCTGCCCGACCCGCTGGTCGAGGCCGCTGGTGACGATACCCAGCTGTTCCACCAGGCCGGCCGCGACCGAATCGCGGCCGGAGCGCGAAACGATCCCCCATCTCGATAGACGGTCGAGAATGGATAAAGTCAGATTCTCGCCCACCCCAAGGTAAGGAACGAAGCCGCGCGCATGACGGTCCTCAGGCACATACGTAACGCCTTGTCGGAGGGTTGCATCTACCCTGCCCGCATGCATTGGTTTGCCGTCCAGCCTGATCTCTCCCGATACCGGCTTCACCAGGCCGACCACGGCATCAGCAACGGTCGCGCTGCCGGAGCCCTGCAACCCGACCAGGCCGACGCACTCGCCTGGACTCACAGAAAAGCTCACATCCTGCACCGGGCCCAAGGTGGCCGGGATATGCAGGTGTAAAATTTCGAGCCGCGGCCGAGCCGGCGCGATGACTCGCACCGGGGCAGCGATCTCCGCAGCCCGCTGCGGGGCGACCCCGACCATAGCTTCGATCAGGCGGACCTGCTTGATCTCGCCGACCGGCGTGCTCAGCACGCGCTCACCGTCGCGCAGCACGGTGACTCGGTCGCACACCTCATAGATCTCCTCCAGGTGATGAGAGATGTAGAGGATACCGACCGCGCTCCCTTTGAGCCGGCGGATCCTTTCAAACAGGCGTTCGATGGCGGCCTTCTCCAGCGATGCTGTGGGCTCGTCGAGGATCAGGAAGCGCGCGCCAACTGAAAGGGCGCGCGCAATTTCGACCACCTGGCGTTGCTCAACGGTGAGGTCCCGTGCGAGGCGGTTGACGTCCAGGTCGAAGCCCCAGTCGAGCATGACCTGGCGCGCCCCGGACCGCATAGCACGCCAGTTGACGATACCGTGGTCATTCCCTGTCGCGCGATTGAGGAAGATGTTCTCGGCGACCGTAAGGCTGGGCACCACCATCGACTTCTGGTAGACGCACGCGACCAGGCGCTGCCAGGTGGCGCGATCCGCCAGGGTCGGTGCAGCCTCAGCCCCGAGACTGACAACGCCGCGATCCGGCCGGATCAGGCCAGTAAAGGTCGCCACCAGGGTGGATTTCCCGGCGCCGTTGCGCCCAACCAGGCCGTGGCATTCACCGGCCCCGACGTCGAGTGATACATCGCGAAGCGCCTGGGTTTCGCCAAAGGCTTTCCAGACACCTTGCGCCACACCAACGGAGGGCCGAACCGCGGTCGGCCCTCCGTTCACAGGTTCCGACCCTCCGTTTACCGGTTCTGGCACGATCCCGACCCTCCTTTCACAGGTTCCAGCCTGAGCCCGATTCTCTCAGGAGCTGGACTTCGAGTTGCCCCAAAGGTTCGGGTCATTGACGTTGGTTTTGTCCACAACGGGCGCCGGCAGCGCGTCCTCGAGATTGCCTTGCAGGGAGACGATCGTGCTGTTGTGGTCGGTGGTCTGGCTGGCTGAGTAGGTCTTCCCCTCGAGCGCCGCCCGCGCGTAGAAGACTGCATACTGCGCGTAGGAGTTGGCTGGCTGCGAAATGGTCGCGTCGAGCTGGCTGGCACGGATCAGCGCGTGCTCATGCGGCACGCCGTCGTTGCCGATCAGGACGATGTGCGATGAGCTGCCTACCGGGGTGAACTTGCCGGCAGCTTTTTCGGCCGCGAGAATGCCATCCTCGGGTGCGCCCCACTCGACATAGATGCCCTTCAGGTCCGGATACGTGCTCAGTGCCGTCTTGGCATCGTTGACGGCGGTCGGCGTGTCCCATTTCGTTGCGTACTCGACGGTCTTGAAGTTCGGATAGTTCGACTTGATGACCTGGTTGCAGCCGTCCGTCCGGTCCTTACCGTTCAGGGAGGCGAGATCCCCCTCCAGGATCGCGATGTGGCCGCTGCTGCCAGTTGCATGCGTGGCGATGAACTTGCAGGAGTTCTGGCCATACAGCACGTTGTCGGCGCGCACGATCATGAAAACCTTGCCAGTGCTTGGCGCGACGTCCACGCTGACCACCGGGATGTTCTTGCTGGCGGCGTAATCGAGCGCGGGCGCGATCGCGGCGCTGTCCACCGGGTTGACGATCAGCGCCTGGGCGCCTTCCTGGATCAGTGTGTGGATGTCCGTGATCTGCTTGGCGGCGTCATTGTTGGCGACCAGCGGCCCGATCAGCGTGGCTTTGTACTGAGCCGCGAACTTTGTCTCATACGAGATGTAGTTAGTCCAGAAGTCGGTGTTGTTGAAGGTCAGCGAAACACCAAGCTTGAAGCTCGCGCCGGGCGCGAGCGTACTTCCTGTACCCGTGGAGGGAGGTGGACTCCCTTGCGTCTGGCCACAAGCGGCTAACAATGGGATGATGAGGGTGACGAATACTGTGAAAGTCAACACACGTGCAAATGTTCGCCACATTGCGATCTCCTTTTTGCTTTTAGCTAAAGAGGAAAATATTGAGTAACATCCTACATTGATCTCAGGTCAAATATGGACTACCGGACCTACAAGTATCCAGATGTACTTATTTTGCGGCATCACCCCTTTCTCACCTGGAATTCCTTTAATTGCCTTCAGAAAAGATATCTGCCAAAACGCCCTCTTTTGCATGCCGGATATGCCTGGACAGGCATTCCGCTGCCTCATCAACGTTTCCTGCGAGCAGAGCCAGCAGAATCTGCTCGTGCTCGTTCAGAGCGATCTCCATGCGTCTAGGATAGTAGGTGTCTTGCGTCTGAAACATACACACCTGGCTGCGCAACATAGAGAGGCTATGGATCAGGCGCCCATTGCCCGACGCCCGTGTGATGAGCGTGTGGAAACGGATGTCTACCTGGAGAAAACGTAAGACAGGGTTTGCATCCAGTTCCGCACGAACGGCATACAGAGCCTCAAGATGCGCCTTAAGGTCCTCCTGGTCGAGATGAGGAGCCGCCAGACGAAGAGCCAGCACCTCCAGCGCGCCACGCAGATCATAGATTTCGTGGATATCCTGGGCAGTGAATGTGCGTGTCCAGAACCCGCGCCGTGGATCGGAACGCACCAACCCTTCCTGAACAAGTCGCTCCAGGGCCTGGCGTGCTGGTGTGCGACTCACCCCTAACTGTTCAGCAAGGGTGATATCGGAAAGCCGCTGTTCCTCGCCTCCACCGATCATAATGACGTGCTTCCAGATCTGTTCGTAGGCGTAATCCACAACTGTAGGCGTGGCAGTGCGCTCTTGTCCCCAAAGCAGATTAAATAATTCCGCTCTCAAGCTTTCGTTAAATACCTCTGCCACTCGACCCTTTTTCCGACCATCCATTCCTGCCGGCGGATAAGTCATATCGTCTTGCTCCAATCTACCTTTAACGACATGGGACTAGTAGCAGTTTATAGATACCCCTATTGCCCAGGTATGTGCTATGTAACGATCCTTATACAGAAGCCTTGACTTTATAAGTTGTATACTGTATTTTGTATACAGAACTAGTATACTCATTTGACCCTGGATAGTCAAGGGGGTTTTTCTGAGAATCTCCCAATAACTGGGGTGCCGGGGCGAAGTTCGCGGTCGCCCTGGTGGGGTCTAGAATCTGGACTTCTTCAGGCCGTCGTCAAGCAGAAGGAGAAGAGCTTTGACGCTCACCATTGTTGATGTCCATACGTACGATATTCGTTTTCCAACGTCGCAGAGCTTGGCCGGTTCTGATGCCATGAATAACGACCCGGATTATTCCGCGGCCTACGTTGTTCTGCAGACCGACCACCCTTATGGTCTGGAAGGGCATGGCCTTACCTTTACCATCGGCCGTGGAAACGAAGTCTGCGTCGCCGCGATCCGCGCACTGGCTCCACTCGTCATTGGGCGTACCCTGGAGTCGTTCACCTCGGATATGCGCGCCTTCTGGCGGCATATCACAGGCGACAGCCAGTTGCGCTGGATCGGGCCGGAAAAGGGAGTCATTCACCTGGCGACCGCTGCAGTGGTCAATGCGGTCTGGGACCTGTGGGCCAAGGTCGAGGGCAAGCCGCTCTGGAAGCTGCTCACCGACATGACGCCTGAGCAGCTTGTCTCCTGCATCGATTTCCGCTACATCACCGATGCCTTGACTCCCGGTGAGGCGCTGGAGATACTGCATCGCCAGGCCCCAGCCAAAGCACAGCGTGAGGCGGAGATGCTACAGCATGGCTTCCCTGCCTATACAACCGGGGCGGGCTGGTCGGGCTATAGCGATGAGCAGATGCGCCTGCTCTGCCGCGAAGCGCTGGCCAATGGCTGGCGACATTTCAAACTGAAGGTCGGCCTGAGCCGGGAGAACGATCTGCGCCGTGCGCGTATCATGCGTGAAGAGATCGGGCCGCAAAGCACCCTGATGCTAGATGCAAACCAGGTGTGGGAGGTGAACGAGGCCATCGCTGCAATGCAGCACCTGGCAGCTTTCGACCCCCTCTGGATTGAAGAACCCACCAGCCCTGATGATATTCTTGGACATGTCTCAATTGCGCGTGCGATCGAGCCGGTCCGTGTTGCCACCGGTGAGCACGTGCAGAATCGCATCATCTTCAAACAACTATTTCAGACTAAGGCCATAGGTATCTGCCAGGCCGATGCCTGCCGCGTTGGCGGGGTGAACGAGGTCCTGGCAATTCTCCTCATGGCCACCAGGTTCGGCATCCCAGTCTGTCCACACGCGGGCGGCGTTGGCCTGTGCGAATATGTGCAGCATATCTCGCTCTTCGACTACATCGCTATTAGCGGCTCGCTAGAGAACCGTATGATCGAATACACACCTCACTTACACGAGCATTTTGTGCATCCTGCCGTCGTCAAAGGCGGGCGCTACATACCTCCGGACGCACCGGGGTATAGTGTGACGATGTACCCCGCGTCGATCGCCGCCTATTCCTATCCCGGTGGGTCGGCGTGGGCAGGTGAAAGGAGTGTAGGGGCCGATGTATCGCACCCACGCAGGGTTGGACAGGCCATAGGCTTGAAGCCTGACCAGATCGAAGCCTATGAACGCCTGCATGCTGCCGTCTGGCCTGAGGTGCTGGCGATGATTCATGCCTGCAACATTCGCAACTACAGCATTTTTCGCTATGGTGAGCTGCTCTTTGCCTATTTTGAATATGTCGGTGACGATTACGAGGCTGATATGGCGAAGATAGCCGCGGACCCCAAAACACGAGAGTGGTGGACCTGGACCGAGCCCATGCAGGCGCCGCTGGCGACGCGGTCGCCCGGAGAATGGTGGGCTACAATAAAGGAAGTGTTCCACACAGACTAGTGTTTTATTACCTTTCAAATGAAAAGCTGGGAACCCTGTCTGGGAACAGCTAATGGGGCACAGCCCTAGTCTCTCTCTTCCTCACCGCTGCAGGCGGCCTTCCAAATGGAGAGTGACAGACTACTAGCCTTAGGAAAAACGCTTCTTATAGCCTGATAAATTCAGGCAAAGGTCACCTTGGTAGTTGAGGGTATTGAGTGGAACATAGCAGGAAGGAAACGCACATGTTTCGCTTAGACAAGAAAATCGCCTTCGTGACGGGCGCCGGATCGGGTATCGGAGAGCAAATCGCCCGGCTCTTTGCGCAGCAAGGCGCGCACATCATTCTTGCCGATATCAGGCTGGACGCGGCAGAGCAGGTTGCCGGTGAAATTCAGGCTGCCGGAGGAAGTGTGCGCGCACAACAGCTTGATGTGGCTGAGGAATCCGAAGTCAAAGCCGCAATAGATCAGGTCGCTGTTACAGAGGGCCGGCTCGATATCCTGGTCAACAACGCTGGCATCAGCCATGTTGGCAATATCCTTGAGACCAGCCTGGAGGATTGGGAGCGCGTGATGCGTGTGAATGCGCGCGGCGTCTTCCTCTGTGCACGCGAAGCGGTACGGCAGATGCTGGAGCAGGCGCCGGCTGGCGGCGTGATCATCAACATGTCCTCGGTCGCGGCCACTATCGGCATTGACCGGCGCCTGCCCTATTGTGCGAGCAAAGGGGCTGTGCTGGCGCTGACGCGCTCGATTGCCATCGACTTCGCCACGCAGGGGATTCGCTGTAACGCCATCTGCCCTGGTACAGTGCAGACGCCGTTTGTGGAAGGCTACCTGGCGCGTCATTTCGCTGGCCACGAGGATGAGGTGCGCCAGCAGCTCCATGCTCGCCAGCCTATCGGGCGCATGGGGCAACCCGGTGAAATCGCGCATGCCGCCCTCTATCTCGTCTCGGACGAGGCAGCCTTTGTGACCGGCTCGGCCCTGGTCATCGATGGCGGCTGGACAGCGAAGTAGGGCCCGATTTATCGCGGCCACTGCCGATTTATCGGCCCTCGGTGGATGTTTCGCAATCTAGTTTAAAAAGTTAATCTCCATTATCGGCCCCGGAGGGAAAGGAGCAGCATATGCCCCCTCAGATAGACCCACTATCACGGCGCCCTCTAGGCTCGACAGGTTTGCAGGTGACGCCAATCTGTATCGGCACCGCCCCACTTGGCAATATGCCTGAGACTTTCGCGTATAGTGTCGAGGAGGAGCGCGCCCTGGCCACAATTCGTGCTTTCTTTACCGGTCCCGGCAACACCGGGACCGATCCCTTCAACTTCCTGGATACTGCCGCCTCCTACGGGGATGGCGAGAGCGAGCGCCGCATTGGTATCGTACTCCGTGAGTTGGGCGGGATTCCGCCTGGCTTCGTGCTGGCAACGAAAGCCGACCGCAATTTGCAGACCGGCGTCTTCACTGGTGCGCAGATGCGGCGCAGCGTCGAGCGTAGCCTGCGCCTGCTGGGCCTGGAGCAGTTGCAGCTCGTCTATCTCCACGACCCCGAGCATATTTCCTTTGCAGAGGCCATGCAGCCGGGTGGTCCCGTCGCGGTACTGCGGCAATGTAAAGAAGAAGGCCTGATCGCACACCTGGGGGTAGCTGGCGGCCCAATCGCTATGATGATCCGCTTTGTCGAGACCGGCCTCTTTGAAGCGGCTATCTCGCATAACCGCTTCACCCTGCTTAACAGGGAAGCTGAGCCCCTCTGGGACGCATGTGTGCGCCGGGGGGTCGCGGTACTCAACGCCGCGCCATATGGAAGCGGCATCCTGGCAAAGGGGCCGGGTGCCTATCCACGCTATATGTATAGCCAGGCGTCGTCCGAGCTGCTTCGACGCGCCAGGCAGATGGAGGAGACCTGTAAGCGCTATGGCTTACCGCTGGCAGCGGCGGCTCTGCAGTTCTCGCTGCGCGATACGCGCATTACGTCCACTATTGTCGGCATCACTCGTCCTGAGCGACTCGCGGAGACACTGGAGTTGGCTCAACGTCTGCTCCCAGATGCACTCTGGACCGAACTAGACTCCATCTATCGGTCCTGAGAAGGTGGGAATGTATTGAGATGAGAAAGAGAGGAACCATCTATGGCAGAAGCGCTTCCCATTGTTGATGCACATGTGCATCTATGGAATCCCGGGCAGTTCAGCATGCCCTGGCTGGTAGATGTTCCCCAGTTAAATCGACCCTATAGCTTACATGACTACCGTGAGCAGACGCGGAATCTCCCTATCATGGCGATGGTCTATGTCGAGGTAGGTGTAGAGGTGCAGGAAGCACTGCGTGAGGCGCACTATATCGCCGATCTCGCCCGGGAGGAACCGCGTTTGCAAGCGATCGTCGCTGCGGCGCCAATCGAGCGGGGTGCCGCAGTCCGTGAGCACCTGCAATCCCTGGTAACCATCTCGCCTCTCATCAAAGGAGTCCGGCGCAACATCCAGGACGAAATGGAGCCCGGCTTCTGCCTGCGACCCGATTTTGTCGCGGGAGTCCGCCTGCTGGCAGAGTATAATCTTTCGTTCGACCTCTGTATCAAACACTGGCAGCTGCCGGATGTCATTGAACTGGTACGCCTCTGCCCGGATACAGCCTTTATCCTGGATCACCTGGGAAAGCCAGCCATCAAGCAACAACAGCTCGACCCCTGGCAGTCAGACCTGCGCAAGCTCGCTGCGCTGCCGAACGTTGCCTGTAAAATTAGTGGCATGGTGACCGAGGCTGACCACCAACGCTGGCAGCCCACCGACCTGGAGCCGTTCATCAATGTCGCGTTAGAAACCTTTGGGGAAGAGCGTATCCTGTTCGGCAGCGACTGGCCTGTTGTCTTACTTGCATCTCCGTACCGCCGCTGGTACGAGACGCTGGAGACGCTCACCGCGCATTTGCCGTTCCCTGCTAGGCGCAAGCTCTGGGCGGAGAATGCGCAGCGCTTCTATCGGATACCTTCACCCAGAGATCTGCTGTCGTGAAGCGGTGAGCGCCTTTTGCACTACCACGGGAATACCATTCAAAACAGCGTTGCCTGATAGCGGATCAACCTCCTCTTCATCGGTCAAAAGGTTCGTATTCACTCCTGCGTGTTCTGTGGCAATGCGCATCTGTGTTCCGGGTAAGGTATGTCCCCACCCGTGCGGGATACTGACCACTCCTGGCATAATCGCGTCGGTAATCTCGACGGCGATCTCGACTGTGCGAACACGTGAAGCGACAGAAGCAGTTTCCCCATCATCCATGCCCAGGCGAGTAGCGTCGTCGGGATGCATGTGGAGCGTGCAGCGTTCTTTGCCCTTCGTAAGAACATGGAGATTGTGCATCCAGGAGTTGTTTGAGCGCAGGTCGCGTCGACCAATGAGGAGCATATGCCTGCTGTCCCTCGCCAGGCTCTTCTCAAGAGAGATTCGCAGTCGCTCTACATCCTCCACCATCGGCTGCGGAGTCAACTCGATTTTGCCAGATGGCGTGCGCAATATCTCTGGGATGCGCGGCTGGAGAGGACCGAGATCAATACCATGTGGATGAGCTTCTAACGTTGCAAGGTTCAGCCCTTCGTGTCGGCCAAACCCGTCGCCATATGGGCCGCTGCGCAGTAGAAAATCCAGCATACGCTCCGGCCCGTGCCAGGGCTTGAGGGTCTCGAGTAATTCACCCGGATCTCGACCCTCGATGCGCGAGCCAGCCATAGCAACCTCGCGCTGGATGAGCGCCATCACGCTGAAGTCATCGAGCAAGCGGAGATCGGCATTCGACCCTTGCCCTGCGAGTATACCTGCTAGACGCAAGAATATTTCCCATTCGTCTAATGCCCCCGGCTCGCGTTCGATGATGGGCGGCGAATAGTGCGCAATATTGTGGACAGCCAGCTGGTAGAGCGCGAGATCATAGTGAGAACGGGCCAGAGCCGGGGGCGGTGGCAAAATCACGTTGGCATGGCGTGTCGTTTCGTTGAGATAGATATCCACGCTCACCATGAATTGCAGCGTGCCGAGTGCTTGTTGCAGGCGATAGCTGTTGGGAGTACTGAGCGCGGGATTTCCTGCAAGTGTGATCAGAGCCTGAACCTGCCCCTCTCCTGGTGTCTCGATCTCCTCGGCCAGGCAGGAGGCCGGTAGTTCGCCGTAGTATTCAGATAGCCCGCGTACACGGCTCTTCCAGCGTCCGAAGCGCACACCGCGCCCTTTCCCGGAAGCACCTGTCGCATTACGCGCCCCGGCGGCCGCCTTCGGGAACATGGCTCCTCCCTCCCGGTCGAGGTTGCCGGTCAGGACGTTCAGCACGTCTACGAGCCAGCTGGTGAGCGTGCCAAACGCCTGCGTGCAGGTGCCGATGCGTCCATACACGGCTGCCCGTGGAGCGGCTGCCAGGTCCCGGGCAATACAGCGAATCACAGGCGCTGCTATGCCACAGGCTGTGGCCACTCGTTCGGGTGTGAAGGATTCTGCTAAGACGCGCACCTGCTCAAGACCGGCAGTATGTTCGGCGAGCTTCCCCGGTGCCACCAGCCCTTCGGCAAAGAGCGTGTGCACCAGCGCAAACAGGAAATGCGCGTCGTTTCCTGGCCGGATGAAATGATGTTCATCGGCCTCCTGTGCAGTGCGCGTGCGATAGGGATCGATCACCACGACTTTGCCTCCACGCTGTCGTAATCGCCGCAGGCGGCCGCGCATATCAGGAGCGGTCATGAGACTTCCATTCGAAACAAGCGGATTGGCGCCGAGCAGCAGCAGGTAGTCGGTGCGCTCCAGGTCAGGCACAGGGATAGAAAGCACCGTACCGAACATCAGCCCCGCCGTTACCTGCTTGGGCATCTGATCGAGCGTGAAGGCGGAGAAAACATTATGCGTTCTCGCTGCCTGCAATAAGACAGGTAAATAGAGCAGGCTCGCGAGGTTATGCGCGTTCGGGTTGCCGACATAGATGGCTAGCGTATCCCGCCCACGCTCTTGAAGGAGAGGCGCCAGTCCATGCTCGATCTCAGCGAACGCGTCCTCCCAACTCACGCTCAACCACCGGTCATCCCTCCACACCAATGGCTCGCGGATGCAATCCGGGTCGCCATGCAACTCCTTGAGGCTGTAGGCCTTCGGACAGATGTAGCCATGGCTGAAAACGTCTTGCGTATCTCCCCGGATAGAGAGAATCTCCTGACCACGCGTTTCGATCTCTAATCCACAGGTTGCTTCGCACAGGGGACACGTTGCATAGCTGATATTTGTAGCAGTCATTCGGCTTCTCTCCTTTTCCAAACCATGAGAACTTCAGCGGGCGAGCAAGACTTTCTATCCTCCCTGCCTGGCGGCTACTATTTTATCCAGCTCCCACCGGCATTGGAAGTGTAGCCCAGTGAGAGATAGGCTGCGTCCACAAGGCTCTGACCTCTTTTGGTGAGAGCCAGACCCGGGCCTATCCTGTTCGTCGCATAACCAAAGGACATCCTGGCTACCGGGTCAGCAAATCCCAGCGCAGACCCTCCAAATCCGGGGTGTCCGAAGGCCTCTTCTGACATAATAATGCTATCGTTTTCGGTGGCGAATGGTACACGCCGGTTGTCTATTGATTTCGTGAAGCCGAGCGACCACCGGCTGGGGGCCAGCAGCACCATATCCAGACTGCTTGCCGAGGAGACCGCTCCCATACGCACCAGGGTGTCCCGGTTCACCAGGCTGACGCCCTTCAGGCTGCCGCCATTGGCGAGTGGTGCATACATTCCAGCCAGTCCCCGTGCATTGGAGATGGCGCCAACCGCACCCATTTCGGCGGCATGAGCGGCTCGTGTGTTGAAGCCGAACACACCATCGGGACCTGGCATCACGTATCCGCCGGTATTGAACAGCTGCAGTGCTTGCACGGAGGTGGGGTCAGCTAATATTGCCGCCATCATGGGGTTAATAGGTCCACTCGGGTCAGGAGGATCTGCTGGGAACATTGTGGCCACCCGGTTTTCTAGTGCTTCCGGCAGTCCCATCCAGAAATCCAGGCCCAGCGGCTCTGCCACTTCCTCGCGGAAGAAGGTGCCCAGTGACTTGCCCGATACCCTGCGCACGAGCTCCCCAATAAACCATCCGAACGTAAATCCATCATATCCATGCATGGTGCCAGGTTGCCAGAAAGGCTTCTGCTTCTCAAGAGCCTTAACCATCAGTTCCCAGTTGAATAAAGCCCCTTCGGGCAAGGGTTCGCTGATAGCCGCGAGTCCGGACTGGTGGTTGAGCAACATTTTCACCAGAATTGACTCTTTGCCAGCCTGGCCAAACTCTGGCCAGTAGCGCACTACCGGTGCTTCTAGGTCAAGCAACCCCCTCTCAATGAGCATATGCGCGCATAGGGCGGTCGCTCCCTTGGTTGCCGACCACACGTGGGTAATCGTATCTTCCACCCAGGGTTTATTGGAAGCAGGATCCGCGCTCCCTCCCCATATATCCACAAACGTCTCGCCCTCGACCTGGATACAGACCGACGCCCCGACCTCGCCCCTCTCCTGGAAATTTCGCACGAATTCCCCAGCTACTCGTTCAAATTGCGAATCATAGAACCCGGCAACCTCACCCGAGTTGACATGCTTTTTATCCGTGGGAAAGCTCGACATGACCTGGTCCTGCCTTTCAAAACGTATCAAAACGTATTGATTCCTGCACGCTCATGCAGTACACCGCATGTCAGATCACCGACATGTGTGGCGGAGGCCCCGCAAGGAACCGCTGGTAGATGTTGACCGCGCTGTTCTCATCACGGTCCATCACCTGGCCGCAGTTCGCACAGCGATACGTCCGTACCCACAGCGGCATGTCTTTTTTGCACTTGCAGACATGGCACGTCCTGGTCGTATCGCGTTCATCGATAATATGCAGTGCTTTCCCAAAGCGCAGACACTTGTAGACCAGCATCTGCACAAAGCTGTAGAGCCCCCAGTCATTATACACCATGCGGTTGCGGATCTGACGCTTGCGCCGCTCTTTGGGGGTTTCTTCCTCATGCTTTTGGATGACCATCTGCCGTTGGGAAAGATCGCCGATCACCACAGCCCTTTCAGCCAGTCGGTGCGCGATGAGATGGGAGGCTTTGTGCAGACAGTCTTGTTGCTTGCGGCGCTTCTTCTCTGCAACCCGCTTGTAGACGTTGGAGAGATGAAGGTAGCGGCGCGATTTCTTTTTGCACTTGTCCCGTTTGGAACGAAGCTTATCCAGTTGCTTGTTGTAGTAACGATAGCCCTTAAAGCCGCCAATGTGGTAGAAGCGGCCCTGGTCGGTAACGCCGGTCGCCAGCGTTTTTATCCCTAAGTCAAAGGCCACGATGCCGTCATCGCGCAAAGAGTGTTGCTTGTGTGTCTTTCGTCTCTTGCGTGTCTTCTGTTGGTCATCGTCTTCGTGTTGCTCAGTATCGTCGTAAACGAACGAGCAGTAATAGTTCCAGCGTGCATCCCTGGACACAGCCACTTCGTGAAAGTGGTTGGGAAGTTCTTCTGTCAGATGTGCCGCGATGTTCTGGTAGCGTTTCGGTCCCCAGTTGCCACCGCCCCCGGTTGGGAAGATGATCGTCTTGTCTTGGACTTCCAGATAGGCTGCTGGATAACACAGCGTAAAGAACTGATGGCGCGGTTTGAAACGGGGGAATCCCGGTTTCTCCCCCGCTGCCACACGTCGGAAGAAGCCTTGCATGGCTCCTTGCAGCCGAAAGTAGACTTCAGCTAAGAGTTTGCCGTAGACGGCGCGTAACTCGGGGTCATAGTGCTTGCTCTCTCGCAGGGACTTCTTGGCTTGCTCCAAGTTCCAGCGTTCCCCGTTGCGCAGGCGCATCACCCACCAGTTATACAACCCGCGACACTTGGCCTGCATAAATTCCAGCGCTTCGGTATCCTGCTGGCTGACCTCAATTTTGATCTTCTTACAGAGTAACATGGTGTGCCCTCGAACGAAACCGGACTCTTATAGATCTCCTCGACCGCATAGAGATTGATTGCGATGGCTTCGAAATTGAAACATTGATTAGCCTGCGTACATATAAAGCCAACTTGAAAATTGTCGAGGTTCCCAGCTTCGAATATCCCCGCAGGCATGGCTTTAGCAACCTGCACACGTTTCGTGATGGCTGGCGAGTCTTGAGGACGATTGTAAAAGAACTGTACTATCCAGCAACTCCGTATAGTGTAACGCAGCAATCCTCGACATCCGGAGAGCTTGTTTTGTGAACGCTCGCTTGATACAGCACGCGTAAGGAGATTGTTAGCACGATGCAGCAGGCAATACAAATGGCGCTTGATATTTCAGTGGTAATTTGCGCTTATAGTGAGAAGCGCTGGCACGACCTGCTGGCAGCCGTAGAATCGATCCTACAGCAGACTCTGCCACCTGGCGAAATCATCCTGGTCATCGACCATAACCCAGGTTTGCTGAAGCAGGTACGGGAGCACATACCAGGCGTGGTTGTAGTGGAGAACACGGATGCACGTGGGTTATCAGGCGCGCGGAACAGCGGCATCGCTGTAGCAAAGGGCCGGATTGTTGCTTTCCTTGATGATGATGCAGTGGCGACGCCGGATTGGCTGGCAGCGATAAGTGACGAATTCACTAATCCGCGGGTGCTGGGCATCGGTGGGCCGGTTATGCCTCTCTGGTTAGATAAAAGCCCTGCCTGGTTACCAAAAGAATTTTATTGGATTGTGGGCTGTACCTACCGGGGTATGCCTGAAAGCACACAAGCAATACGTAATCCAATTGGTGCCAATATGGCCTTCCGGCGAGAGGTTTTCGAAACAGTGGGTGGCTTTCGCAGTGGAATCGGGCGTGTAGGTACGTGGCCTGTTGGCTGTGAAGAGACGGAATTGTGCATTCGAGCCCGACAGCATTGGCCTGGAAGGGTAATCCTTTACCAACTCGAGGCTACTGTCTTGCATCGTATACCGAGTAATCGCACACGTTGGCGTTATTTCTGTTCGCGCTGCTATGCAGAAGGACTTTCAAAGGCAATTGTAGCTCAGTACGTGGGTATAAAAGATGCTCTTGCATCTGAATATACCTACACTATCCAGGCTCTGCCTCGAGGAGTCATTCATAGCTTGAAAGATGCTCTTCTCTATCATGATCTGACTGGATTTGCGCGGGTTGGCGCTATCGTGGTTGGGTTGGTAGTGACGGCGGCTGGCTACATAATAGGAAGTGTCTTGTTAGAGATAACGAAATTCAAGAACATTGTTGTAGACAGGTTTTCTCACCGCGATTCTAAATCAGCAGTACCTGAAAAAGCTCAATAATAGTATTGTTCACCTTTAGTGACATGAACGTATGAAGGAAGGTTAGTAGTACAATGATGCATGTAACGCTTGATATTTCTGTCATAATTTGCGCTTACACACAGGAACGATGGCATGATCTTGTTGCAGCAGTGGAGTCGGTCCGGCGGCAGAGTGTTCTTCCCCACGAGATTATCGTGGTTATTGATCACAACGCGCGTCTTCTAGAACAAGTGCGGGTGCACATACCTGATGTCATTGTGACGGAGAACTACGAACCGCGAGGCTTATCTGGAGCACGCAATAGCGGGATAGCCATGGCACAAGGCGCGCTAATTGCTTTTCTTGACGACGACACTATAGCCGAACCAGACTGGCTGGTGCGAGAACTCCCACGTTCTGGGCGTGGGTGGTTCAGTCGAGCCATTATGGTTGAGCAAACTGCCAGCATGGTTCCCAGAGGAATTCTATTGGGTTGTGGGCTGCACCTATCGGGGTTTGCCTGAAGAGCTAACGGTGGTGCGTAATCCATTTGGCGGCTGCACTTGCATTCGCCGGGAAGTATTTGAGGCTGTTGGAGGGTTCAGGCACAGCATCGGGCGTGTGGGTGGTCATCCGATGGGCGGAGAGGAAACAGAGCTCTGCATTAGAGCCAGACAACAGTGGCCTCAGAAATTCTTCCTCTACGAGCCGCGAGCCAGGATTCACCATCGCATTCCGTCTCATCGCGCAAATTGGCGCTACTTTCGGTCACGCTGCTATGCGGAAGGCCTCTCGAAAGCGGCCGTGGCTCGCTATGTGGGTGCAAAAGATGGCCTTGCCTCTGAACGCACCTACATACTCCAGACCCTGCCTCGGGGCATCGTGCGAGGCCTGACTGATGCTCTTTACAAAGATGATCTGACTGGACTCGCCCGTGCAGGAGTCATCATGTTTGGATTAGCGGTGACAATTGCCGGCTACGTGGTAGGAAGCACATTTTTACAAGTAGAGAAGTCGAGGACAAAGAGAAAGAATGTCATCGCTAGAGAAAAATTACTCTCCATAACTTACCGCCGTCTATCAGGGCCGAACATGAGATAGAAAGGGAATTGAGGGAATAGCATGATAGTGTACTTTTTTGAGACAGGAATGCACAATGGTTACCTCATCTGAAAAGAAAAAAGCGCCAATCCTTATGTATCATAGCATTTCAGAGCATACCTCTCCGAAATACAAGCCGTTTGCTGTATCACCGGCTTTGTTCGCCGAGCATATGGCTTGCTTGCATCAACTTGCCTACACGCCTATCACTGTCACCCAGTTCATCAATGCTCGGGTCAAAGGTTCGTCTGCTTTGCCTGAACGACCTGTTATATTAACCTTTGATGATGGCTTCGCTGATTTTTTCACTGGAGCCTTCCCAACGCTTCTGCGCTATGGCTTTCCTGCGACGCTGTACGTTACCACTGCTTTTGTCAACGGCACGAGCCGCTGGTTGCGGCGTGAAGGAGAAGCCACGCGACCGATGCTCACCTGGAACCAGTTAACTGAGATCAGCGCGGCGGGCATAGAGTGTGGCGGGCATAGTCATCGGCATCACCAACTCGATACGCTTCCTCTCGCTCAAGCTCAAGACGAAATTGTGCATTGCAAAAAACTCTTAGAAGACCACTTAGGTCAAGAGGTTTCGACCTATGCCTACCCCTATGGGTATCATAGCGCTGCCATAAAATGCTTGGTCTTGCAGGCAGGCTACACCTCGGCTTGCACCGTGAAAAATGAGATGAGTTCAGAGGTAACCGATCCTTTCGCTTTAGTACGCCTTACTGTAAGTCCAGACACCAATTTAGATGCTCTGGCCGCTTTACTCATCAGGCGCAGCCCAACGGCTGTAACAAGAATGTACGCAAGCGTCATGACCTGGGCATGGCAACTTGCCCGGCGCGGTTCAGCCTCGCTGATGCGCTATCAAGGAGAATTAGATTGTTACTAACCCGATACCCTTTCCTGATAAATAATCCTGTAGACGTTTCTGTACAGTCCTGCCTCGTCTGTGCAGGTGGAGCAGATAAATGAGTATACCTTTGCACGTGTTATCAAGGAAGCCGGGGGCTCCCGGCATCGTCGAGCAAGCACCGGGCTTTGAACCGGCGCGCGTCATTGAAGTCGAGATAGGACAGCCACTCCCGGATGTGCCGGCCTGCGATGCACAGACCGATCGGCACTACCAGCGTGCCCTGTGCCTGGTGCGCTTGCACACGCAGCCCCTGGGCCTGGTGGAGTTACAGCTAGATGAGCACGGAGTGAGTGCAGAGGAGTATGCTGCACATATCTGGCAGGCCTTGAGTGAGAAGATCAATACACATTTGCGGCAAGACCACTTGCCTGCGCTGACTGTATTGAGTGCCAGGGGTGTGTCCAACCCTGGTACCCCTGCCTGTCTTGAGGAGCGCGCACGCTTTGTCGCACAAGCCCCCTTCGTGAGCGTCATCGTGCCCACGCGTAACCGCCCTGAGCAGGTACGACGGCATTTGCGGTCGTTATTGGCCTTGCACTATCCACGCTATGAGATCATTGTCGTCGATAACGCCCCCAGCAGCGCTGCCACGGCGGATTTAATCCAGCAGACCTATAGCAATGTGCCGCTGGTGCGTTATGTACGCGAAGATCGTCCAGGTTCTTCGTGGGCGCGCAATCGTGGCATGATGGCCGCCAGGGGCGAGATTCTGGCGTTTGCCGATGATGATGTGGTCATTGATCGCTACTGGCTGGTAGAACTGGTCAGAGCTTTCAGCCGAGCTGATGGAGTCGCCTGCGTCACCGGCCTCGTCCTGCCGGTGGAACTCGAGACACCACCTCAGTTCTGGATCGAGGAGTATGGTGGGTTTAGCAAGGGGTTCACCCGCCACATCTTCAATATGATAGAGAATCATCCGAAGACGCCCCTCTATCCTTATACAGCAGGACGCCTCGGCACTGGTGCAAGTATGGCCTTTACAACGGCGTTCCTGCACAGCATCGGTGGATTTGATCCAGCTCTTGGGCCGGGTAGTCCGTCCCAGGGCGGTGAGGATCTTGCCTTATTCTTCCAGGCGATTACGCAAGGCTACACGCTGGTGTACGAGCCGGCATCGCTGGCGTATCACCCCCACCATCGTGAGTATGCCGGCCTGCGAAAGCAAATCTACAACTATGGAGTAGGTCTGGCAGCCTTCTTGATGAAGAATATACTCGATAATCCTCAGCTGCTGGTTGACTTCGTCACCAAAGTACCCTACGGCCTCTATTTTGCCCTCAGTGCTCGATCACCAAAGAACAGCAAGAAGTCGAAAAACTATCCGCAGGAGTTGACCATGCTTGAGCGGAAGGGAATGCTGTACGGGCCGTTTGCCTATTTGTATAGTCGATGGACAATGCGTAACATTCGCAAGGACTTTGAACCAGCTGAAGCTGTACCTACCTCAACCGCTGCTGAGGAAGTTTCAGTGTTGAACTATCACATACATGAGCATAAAAATGGGAAATATTCCTGAACAAGATGATTCGTTTGTTCACATGATGGTCCAGAACAAGCCATCCACAAGGCTGGAAGACCAATCAGATTTAACGGAGAAGCGTCCAGCGCTTCGACAGCAAATGCAGCTAGGTACTAACACGTTACTGAAGTCGAAGAAATTTAGCACAGTAGGAACGATGTTGTTTGAATGGATCAAGACTAATATCGTTATGTTGGTCAATACCGGGTCGTTAATCGGCACAACAGCAGTAACGTCCGTGCTCGGCTTCGGGTACTGGTGGGTAGCGGCAAGGTGGTTCTCGCCACAGGCTGTAGGTCTTGGTTCCGCAACTATCTCTGCTATGACGCTGCTTGGAACAGTCTGCATGTTGGGATTGGGTACCCTGTTAACCGGTGAGTTACCGCGCCAACCAGGCAAAGAAGGACCACTTATCAGCACGGCTTTGATTGTAGTTGGGGGAGCAGGAGCATGCACTGGTGTTGTATTTGCACTTGTTGCACCCTTCGCATCGGCTGACTTCCAGGTACTTGGAGCAAGTATCGAAGATATACTACTTTTCGCAGTTGGGGTCAGCCTCTCTGCTATCTCTTTCGTTCTTGACCAGGCGCTAATCGGACTACTGCATGGTGAGCTGCAACTCTTGCGTAACACTTTTTTTGCTATAGCAAAACTTGCCGCGCTCTTTGTGGTGAGTCTTTGGCTGTCACAGAAAGTGGGTTTGACGATTTATACGACATGGATAGGCGGTAATGCACTCTCATTGGCAGTCCTAACCGTCTACGTCATATTGAAGAAGGGATGGTCGCGAAGGACATATATGCCGCAATGGGAATTGCTACGGAAGCTAGGACCTGCTGCGCTACAGCATCACATTTTCAATCTGATACTTCAGCTACCACCTTTTGCCTTGCCCGTGCTGGTCACGATACTGCTCTCGGCGACAGTAAATGCCTGGTTTTACGTTTCCTTTATGCTTGTAAATGTTATCTTTGGCGTGTCTTATGCCCTTACGACTGTACTCTACGCAATGAGTTCTGCTCGTCCCGCTATCCTGGCAAGTAAAGCTCGCCTGACATTAGGCCTCGGAGCAGTGACAGCTATCTTAGCAAATTGTATATTCCAATTTGCTACCAGGCAGGTATTGGGGGTGTTTGGCCATATCTACGCTGAACAGGCTCTGTGGAGCTTGCGCATCCTGGCACTGGGAGGTTTCCCGTATATAATCAGGGGCCACTATGTAGCAATATGTCGTATTCAGGGCCGGATACGAGATACTATACTGCCGATGGCGGCTGGTACGCTTATTGAATTGGGTGCAGCAGCGCTTGGTGCACAACTCGGCGGTTTATCAGGGTTAAGCCTCGGCTGGGTTGTAGCACTGTGTGCTGAAGCAGTGTTCATGTCACGCACAGTGTTTAAGGCTGTTAGGCCCGGAGAGATATCGATCGATATCGATCAACTCCACCTGTAAGCTGTATGAAGGAAACCATCATTATATGGGACAATTGAAGTATTCACAACTATCAACCGCACCGGGTGCGAGCAAAGTAGTAACCGGGCTGCAATTACCCAATGGTATGAAAATGCCGAAACCTATGGAAGCTGCAAGCGTTCTGCTCCCTCTCTGTGCCCTTTTTCTGTGGGCTATCTCGCTCCAATATGTGAATATACGAGATACGACTGATCTCGGCCTGGTTTCAGTATTACCAGCTTCAATCATCATTGCTCTTGTTATCTTGACGATTAGTTTCTGTCTGACCTTGCAGCAACCTGAGCTGCGGGTACCTATCATCCTACTCCACCTTTTCCTGCTGATTTTTATGTTGTATGGTATAACAACCCTCGTTGAGAAGGCACCCCGTTTTGCCGTAGTGTACCGGCATGCGGGATATACTGAATATATTATGCGCACCGGCTCGGTTGATCCAGGTCTAGATGCTTACTTTAACTGGCCAGGCTTCTTCGTGTTGAGTGCTTTCGTCACACAGATCATTGGATATCATGATATACTCCCCCTTGCAGCATGGGCGCCAGTTTTCTTTAACCTGATCTACCTGGGGCCGCTTTACATGATCTATACCTCGGCTACAACCGATAAGCGACTGGTATGGTTAGGGCCGTGGTTCTTTTATTTGGCGAACTGGATCGGGCAGGATTATTTTTCACCCCAAGGTTTTAACTTCTTTTTGTACCTGGTCATTATCGCCACCTTGTTGAAATGGTTTAAAGTAACAAACGGCGCGCAGCAACGCATGCCAGGGCGACTTTGGCAGCGCCTGGGGCGTTTCTTACCTCTGATGCAGAAGCTCTATATGTGGCTGACAGCGCCAGATACGCTCTGCACACCTGGCCAGCCGAGGCAACGTATAGCTCTGCTCATCGGCCTTGTGATCATCTTTGCACTCGTGGTTTTTAGTCACCCGCTTACACCTTTTTTTGTGTTGGCAAGTGTCACCACCCTTGTCATCTTTCGTCGCTGTACTCCACGTTGGTTGCCTATCTTGATGGCTATCATGACTGGTGCATGGATCATTTTTATGGCACAAGCCTATTTAGCCGGACACTTGAATGATGTATCAGGCGACTTGGGCCAGGTCAATAACATTATTACGGCAAATGTGGCTGCTCGTGTGGTAGGTAGTCCGGAGCATATCTTCATAGGCGCAATGCGTGTCGTTATGACCGTTGCTATATGGGGGCTGGCATTTATAGGTGCAGTCTTTCGCCTACGGAGAGGGTATCGCGATGCGAGCTACATCTTATTGGCAATCGCACCATTCTCACTGATCGTGGCGAACTCCTACGGCGGTGAGATGCTGCTGCGTATCTATCTCTTTTCGTTGCCACTGGTGGTCTTTTTCGCCGCCGCCCTCTTTTATATTACCTCTGCCTCTGGAAGGTCACGGAAGATGACAGTGGCAGTTACTGGTGTAAGCCTGATATTACTTGGTGGTTTTCTCTTCACCCGTTACGGAAATGAACGGATGGATTATATGACCTATGCTGAGGTTGATAGTGCCCACTATCTCTACAGCATAGCTCCTCCGAATTCGCTTCTGATTGGAGGCTGGGATAATGGGTACAGCCCCACTAACTGGTGAAATGGGGGGAGAAGCTTGAAAATTGCGACGCCCATCGGCAAGATGTGCTTATGGAAGAAGCATCTCAAGAGCCGATGGACACGTCGACCCAATTTTGCCCGAATACGAGGTGTTCC